>OLRB01000001.1_pt1 | contig 292611 bp, 304 predicted proteins | sample 1672751 | NCBI WGS metagenome assembly OLRB01 (sample SAMEA3136720, study PRJEB25190) | human gut metagenome | biome: human gut; feature: human-associated habitat; material: faeces | place: Austria | collected 2013
TAAAATCGTAAAAAAAGCGAAAGAAAATTGCCTGCAACTACTTGACACAAGAGGGAGCATTTCCCCATATAGATTTTGACAACCGAATTTGGAGCTTTCAGGACTTTGTAAACGGTCGTACAAAGCCTTATGATGACAATGGTCACGGAACTCATGTATTGGGAATTATCGGCGGAAGCGGTGCGGCAGGAAAGGGTAAAATTCAAGGGATTGCGCCAAAATGCGGGCTTATTCCCATTAAAGTGCTGGATAAAAAGGGAAATGGCAGCAAGGAAAAGGTATTACGGGCATTTCAATGGATTTTAGAAAACAAAGATTGTTACAATATCCGTATTGTAAATATTTCTGTTGGTACTACCAGACGAGAAGGACATGAGGATTTAATTCGTGCAGTAGAAGATGTCTGGGACGCAGGGCTTGTGGTAGTAGCGGCGGCAGGAAATATGGGTCCCGGAAGATGCAGCATTACAGCGCCCGGAAGCAGCAGAAAAATTATTACCGTAGGTTCTTCGGATATGCTGATGAAAAACCATGGAATTTCAGGAAGAGGTCCTACAAAAGAATGTATCAGTAAGCCGGATATTGTAGCCCCCGGAAGCGAAATCATGTCTTGTACCAACTCCGACAGTTTATTTCCCTATATTGCAAGAAGCGGCACATCTATGTCTACCCCTATTGTGTCAGGAGGCATTGCTCTTTTATTGGAAAAATATCCTCAAATGACGAATTTAGAAGTGAAAAAAAAGCTTTGGAAAACCGCCAAAGACTTGGGCTACGAGCATAATCTTCAAGGTTGGGGATTGTTTGATTTGCATAAATTTTTGCAATAACTCTTGACAAATATCTGTTTTGTCTATTAAAATGTACGAAACAGTTTAATAAAACGCAGTGATAATTTAAGAAAGTAAGAGGTAGAAGATATGGGAAAAATACAAATGGCAACACCTTTAGTAGAGATGGACGGAGATGAAATGACAAGAATTTTATGGGGGTGGATAAAAGAGGAACTGCTTTCTCCTTTTCTTGACTTAAATACAGAATATTATGATTTAGGATTAAAATATCGAGACGAAACAAATGACAAAGTGACTTTGGCTGCCGCTGAAGCAATCAAAAAATATAAAGTAGGGGTAAAATGCGCTACCATTACACCGAATGCAGCCAGAGTCGAAGAATACCATTTAAAAGAAATGTATAAAAGCCCTAACGCCACTATTCGTTCCTGTTTAGACGGTACTGTTTTCCGCACGCCTATTCTGGTAAAAGGCATTGAGCCCTGCGTAAAAAGCTGGAAAAAGCCCATTACCATAGCAAGACATGCCTATGGTGATGTATATAAAAATGCCGAAATGAAAATTCCGGGAGCAGGAAGAGTAGAGTTGGTCTATACAAATGAAAAAGGAGAAGAAACAAGAGAATTAGTACAGGAATTTCAGGAGTCCGGTATTGTACAAGGGATACATAATCTGACGTCTTCCATTGAAAGCTTTGCAAAATCCTGTTTTTCTTATGCACTGGATTGTCATGAGGATTTATGGTTTTCTTCTAAAGACACCATTTCTAAAAAATATGACCATACTTTTAAAGATATTTTTCAGGAAATTTATGAAGCAGAATATAAAGAAAAATTCGAGAAAGAAAATCTAACCTATTTTTATACCTTAATTGACGATGCAGTAGCCCGCATTATGAAAGCAGAAGGCGGTTTTATTTGGGCATGTAAAAATTATGACGGAGATGTGATGAGCGATATGGTTTCCTCCGCTTTTGGCTCACTTGCCATGATGACTTCTGTTTTAGTATCTCCAAAGGGATACTTTGAATATGAGGCAGCCCACGGCACAGTACAGCGTCATTACTATCAATATTTGGAAGGAAAACAGACCTCCACCAATCCGGTAGCAACTATTTTTGCATGGAGCGGCGCTTTAAGAAAAAGAGGAGAGCTGGACGGCAATGCAGAATTAGAACAATTTGCAGATAAGCTGGAGCAAGCTGTTTTAAAAGTCATTGAGTCTGGAAAAATGACAAAGGATTTGGCTGCAATTACCACAGACACTTCTGTAACCGTATTAAACAGTTTAGATTTTATAAAAGAAATCAGAAAAGAATTAGAAGTTATTTAACATTTACAAGAAATAATATATTAAAACAAAAATCTAGAAGATTTCTATATTTTTAGCAAATTTGTCTGGCACACTTTGAGATTACAAGCTCAAAGTGTGCGCAGACTGAGCGCAACATGTAGAAATCCTCTGGATTAGCTAAATTATTCTGCCAGCTCTTCCCACTTTTCATAAAGCTCTTCCAGCTTTTGGGCAATTTCGGCTTTTTCTTTGGAAAGACGAACACACTCCGCTACATTGGTAGCAACTTCCGGTTTTGCCATTTCCTCATCAATTTCACTGTCTCTTGTTTCCAGTTCTTCAATCATGGCTTCTGTTTTCTTTAAATCATTTTCTTTTTTGCGAAGACGTGCCTGTTCTTCCTTTTGCTGTTTCCAGTCTAATTTCACCGCAGAAGTCTTTGTTTCAACAGCTTCCTCTTGAATATCCGGTGCATAAATCTGTGTTAATTCTTCTTTTTTCTCTAAATAATAATCATAATTTCCAATGTAATTTACCAGCTTTTGATTAGTTAAATCTAAAATTCTGGTAGCTGTTTTATTGATAAAGTAGCGGTCATGAGAGACGTATAAAACAGTTCCCTCATAATTGCTTAAAGCTTCTTCCAAAATTTCTTTTGAGGTAATATCCAGATGGTTGGTAGGCTCATCCAAGATTAAGAAATTGGCTTCTGAAAGCATCAGCTTTGCCAAAGAAACACGCCCTTTTTCTCCGCCGCTTAAAGCCTGAATAGGCTTAAATACATCATCTCCCGTAAACAAAAAGGCTGCCAGCAGATTGCGGATTTCCGTATTGGTCAGTTTCGGGAAATCATCGGAAATTTCTTCAAAAATGGTCTTTTCATTGTGCAAAACATGGTGTTCCTGGTCATAATAACCGATATGAACCTTGCTTCCCAAATGAAAACATCCGGTATCTGGTGGCACAATTTCATTTAAAATTTTTAAAATCGTAGTTTTTCCTGTACCGTTATTTCCAATAATGGCAACACGCTCGCCTCTTTTCACAGAAAAGTTCAAATCTTCAAAAAGTGTGAGAGGAGGGAAGGATTTTCCAAGCCCTTCTACGGTTAAAACATCATTTCCACTGGTAATTCTGGGCTTTAATGTAATCTTCATAGAGCTGTCGATTTCCACCGGTTTTTCCAGAACTTCCATTTTATCCAGCATTTTTTCTCTACTTTCTGCTCTGCGGATGGACTTCTCTCTATTAAAGGATTTCAGCTTTGCAATAACCTCTTCCTGATGTTTGATTTCCTGCTGCTGATTTAGGTATGCCTGATAAGCTGCTTTACGAAGAAGGGATTTCTTTTCACTGTAAGCGCTGTAATTTCCTGTAAAAACAGATACCTTTCCATTATCAATTTCTACAATTTTCGTAGCCACTTTGTCCAGAAAATATCGGTCATGAGAGACGATAAAAACAGCCCCGGGATAGTTCAAAAGATAAGTTTCCAGCCATGCAATGGAGTCCATATCCAAATGGTTGGTAGGCTCATCCAACAGAATAATATCCGGTTTGGAGAGAAGGAGGCGGCCAAGGGCTACCCTTGTTTTCTGTCCTCCGGAAAGCGTGGAAACCTGTTTCTGAAAGTCTTCTTCCTGAAATCCCAACCCTTTTAAAACACCGGTCAGCTCACTTTTGTAGGCATATCCGTTTTCCATTTCGAATTCATGTGTGAGACGGGAGTAACTGTCCATAAGCTTTGTCAGGGCTTCTCCTGTGGTATGCTTCATTTCCGCTTCCATTTCACGCATGCGGATTTCCATATCCAGAATATGCTGTTTTACCTGCAACAGGCAGTCATAAATGGTAAGCTCATTTTCCATTTCCTGATGCTGCGCCAGATATCCCAAGGTCTTTCCTTTTGCCAGAATAACCTGTCCGTTGTCAGGGGAAAGTTCTCCTACAATAATACGAAAAAGTGTAGATTTTCCCGCACCGTTAATGCCCACAAGAGCAGCCTTTTCTCTTTCTTCTATATGGAAACTGGCGTCCTGTAAAATGGTGACGCCGTCAAAAGATTTTTCTATATTTTGACACGCTAATATCATGTAAATATCTCCTTTGTAAATATAGTATCTTCATTTATTATAGCGGAAAAAATATATTTGACAACAGATAAATGAATTATGATTGACTTTAATTTAACAATTTTATATAATAATTTCAAGAAATGTGTATTTTGAATACAGGAGGGTTCGCCGTGGAGGAAAAAAGCATTTCAAAAGCAGTAATTAAACGACTGCCTCGATATTACAGATATTTAGGTGAACTCATAGAGGAGGGAATAGAAAGGATTTCATCCAATGAGTTAAGTGCAAAGATGCGTGTAACAGCTTCTCAAATCCGTCAGGACTTAAATAATTTCGGGGGCTTTGGGCAGCAGGGATACGGATACAATGTGCCATATCTGTACGAGGAAATCGGAAAAATTCTGGGGTTGGATAAAACCCATCACATGATTATCATAGGAGCGGGAAATCTGGGACAGGCTCTTGCCAATTATGTAAAATTCGAAAAGAGAGGCTTTAAAATTGTGGGCGTTTTCGATATCAATCCAGTTTTAAAAGGAATTTCCATCAGGGGAAATGGAATTCGTATGATGAGCGAGCTGCCGGAATTTTTACAAAAAGAAGACGTACAGATTGCAGCGCTGACAGTACCAAAAAGCAGCGCCGCAGAAATTGCAGAGCTTTTGGTGCAAAATGGTATTAAAGCCATTTGGAATTTTGCCCATTTGGACTTAAATGTGCCAAAAGATGTAATTGTAGAAAACGTTCATCTTTCCGAAAGCCTGATGCGTTTATCCTACAATTTGACTGTTGCGGAGCAGAAAGAAGAAAAATAAGGGGGAAGGCTGTTGTGAAAGAAATTTTACAGCAGCTTTTTTTCCGTTATCGTTAGGAGGATGACATGGAGAGAATTGTAATAGGTGATCAGATGCAGCTTTTAGATAAATACACCATAGAAGAAATGGGTGTTCCTTCTTTAGTGCTTATGGAAAGAGCCGGACTTTCTGTTTTTGAAGCAATAAAAAAAGAGGGGTTTTCTCTTAATAAAATTTTGATTTTATGCGGAAGCGGAAATAATGGGGCGGATGGTGTGGTACTGGCACGACTGCTTCATCTTGCAGGTTATTGCACAGATGTCTGTATTTTAGGAAAGCCGGAGAAATTTACAAAAGAAATGCAGAAACAGATAAATATTGGAAAAAATTATGGAATTTCCTTTGTCAAGAGTTTTCATATTTCTGAATATACTGTTATTGTAGATGCTGTTTTCGGTGTGGGACTTTCCAGAGAAATCACGGGAAATTTAAAAGAAATTATACTGGAATTACATAAATTTCAAGGAAAAATCGTTGCTGTGGATATTCCTTCGGGAATTTGCAGCAGAACAGGAAAAATATTGGGCTGTGCGGTAAAAGCGGACTTAACCGTCACATTTGCTTATGGAAAAACAGGGCTTTTTCTTTATCCCGGCGCAGAATATGCAGGAAAGGTTGTCATTGCCGATATCGGTATTTATGCCAAACCGGAAATACTTCTAAAGCCCGAAATTTTTACTTATACAAAAGGGGACTTAAAAGAAATCCGAAGAAAGAGGGATGGAAATAAAGGCAGTTTTGGGAAAATCCTTTTAATTGCAGGAAGCAAGGATATTTTCGGCGCAGCCTATTTAAGCGGAATGGCAGCTATGAAAACCGGAGCAGGTATGCTAAAAATCTGTACGCATAAAGAAAATAAGGTTCTTTTTTCCTGTTTTCCCGAAGCCATGCTCTTGTGTTACGAGGATGACGAGAACATTACAAAAGAATTGTCAGAAGGTTTTCAATGGGCAGATGTCATTGGAATTGGACCGGGTATTGGTCTTGGCAAACAGGCAGAAAGTTTGCTGGATACGGTGCTTTCCCAAGGAACAAAACCCCTTGTTATTGACGCAGATGCCATAGGAATGTTAAAAGGACGCACAGAACAGTTAAAAAACTATCCAAATGAAGTGATTTTAACACCACATTTAGGAGAATTTTCCCGTCTTACCGATATTTCTATAAAAAAATGGAAAGAAAATCCCATAAAAATCACACAGGAAATTGCAAAAACCCTTTCTGTTGTGTTAGTATGTAAGGATGCCAGAACAGTTATCAGTAATGGAGACAAAAACATTTACTTGAATTTATCCGGAAATGACGGTATGGCAAGCGCAGGCAGCGGCGATGTTTTGACAGGCATGATTTTAAGTCTTTTGGCTCAGGGAAAAGATGGGTTAAAGGCAGCCTGTCTGGGTGTTTATCTCCACGGAGCAGCCGGAGATTTGGCAGCAAAAAGAAAAGGCCGTGCGGCTATGCTGGCAGAAGATTTAATAGACGCAGCAGGGCAAATTCTGGATGAAGTTTAAAAAGGGAGAGATGAGAAAGGCATGAGAATACAAAGCAGAATTCAGGCGCACATTAATCTGGATGCAATCGATTATAACCTGAAAAACATGTATGATTATATGGGAAAGAACACACAGATTATCGCAGTGTTAAAGGCAGACGGTTATGGACACGGAGCAGTCCCCATCGCAAAGGAGATTGAGGCCTATTCTTATATATGGGGGATTGCAGTTGCCACTGTGGAGGAAGGCAGAGAGCTTCGAAAAGCCGGAATAAAAAAGCCGATTTTAATTTTAGGTTATACCTACGAAGAAGATTATGACCGAATTGTAAAAGAAGATTTTCAACCTACGGTATTTAAGCTTTCCATGGCAGAACAGCTTTCAAAAGCAGCCGTAAAAGCCAATAAAACTTTAAAAATACATATAAAATTAGATACAGGCATGACACGTATCGGCTATCGCCACATAGAAGACGCAATACCGGAAATCGTGGAAATTTCAAAGCTTCCAAATATCGAACTGGAAGGGATTTTCACGCACTTTGCAAGAGCAGATGAGACCGACCTTGCACCGGCATATCAACAGCTGGAAAAATATCAGGAATTTTTAGACGCTTTAAAGAGACAGGGAATTTCCATACCTGTAAAGCATTGCTCTAACAGCGCAGCCATTATTCGGATGCAGGATGCCTATTTCGATGCAGTACGTGCAGGAATTATTCTCTACGGCATGTATCCTTCCAATGAAGTGGAAAAAGATAAAATTCTTCTGAAACCGGCAATGGAATTGAAAAGCCATATTGCATACATAAAAGAAGTGGAACCGGGAGTAGAAATCAGCTACGGCGGAACCTTCACAACTGAAAAAGTAACCAGAGTTGCCACCATACCCGTGGGCTATGCAGACGGTTATTCCAGAGGTCTTTCCAATAAAGGCAGTGTCTTAATTCGTGGAAAAAGAGCAAAAATTCTCGGAAAAGTATGTATGGACCAATTTATGGTAGATGTAACGGAAATTCCGGAAGCAGAGGAGTTAGATGAAGTAACCCTTCTTGGAAAAGACGGTACAGACTGCATTACCATGGAAGAATTAGGCGAGTTGTCAGGCAGATTTAATTATGAGTTCGCCTGCTGTATCAGTAAAAGAGTTCCAAGAGTATATTATAAAAACGGACAAGTAAAAGAATAAAAAAGACTGCGGATAATACATGAATACACACGAAAAAAATGGGTAAAATCATAAAAAACATAAAATCGGAGTGTGAAATGTGTGGTTATCAAACGCGGAGATATTTTTTATGCAGACCTGCGGCCGGTGGTCGGCAGTGAGCAGGGCGGTATCAGACCGGTTCTGATTATACAAAATGATATTGGAAACAAACACAGTCCAACGGTCATCTGTGCGGCAATTACTTCCAGAATGAACAAGGCAAAGCTTCCTACGCATATTGAAATTGATGCACAGTCTTATGCCATTGTAAAGGACTCGGTAATTTTGCTGGAACAGTTAAGAACCATTGATAAACGAAGGCTGAAGGATAAGGTCTGCCATTTAGACGCAGAGATTTTGAAGAAGGTCAACCATGCACTGTGCGTCAGTCTGGAACTTCCTACATAGTTTTCTGCGGAAATCTTGACGAAAGATATGGAAAATGGTATTTTATTCATGATGTGTTTTATCACATTGAAAAACGTAAGAAGAAGGAAGGAAATAATATAATTTATGGATGATGGGAGTAGCCTCATAGGGGCTCTGATAGTATTTGCTGCATTTATTCTGGTAAACGGCAGCTTATATGGTTTTGGCGCTGCCATTCAAAAGGTAAGCGAAGCAGATGTGGAGAAAAAAGCCGGTGAACAAAATGATAAAAAATCTCAATGGATTTTAGAAATTATGGCAAATCCCACTGCAATTATCAATACCATTTTGACAACAGCAACGCTTTTAAGTATTTTAATCGGTTACATTGGAATTCATTCCATAACCCCCTATGTTTACACATGGATAGAAGGACTTGCAGAAGCAGTTCATATTGAAATCCCTCCTTATATAGGGGCAGGAATTTCTGTGGTGTTAGTGCTGGTGTTCTTTTTAATTACACTGATGTCCTTTGGCGTAATTTCAGCCAAAAAGGTATTTAATCATAATCCGGATAAATGGGTTTACCGCACTGCCGGTGTGGTTCGCCTCTTGGTAACGATTTTTAAGCCTATTACTTTTCTGATTATGAAGCTTTCCAATGTGGTTGTACGGTTGTTTGGCGTAGACCCTCACAAGCAGGAGGACGATGTAACAGAAGAAGAAATTATTTCCATGGTGGATGATGCACATGAGCAGGGCGTTATCGAAGAAAACGAGGCGGAAATGATCCAGAACATTATGGAGTTTTCTGAAACAGAAGCACAGGATATTATGACGCACCGCAAAAATCTCCATGCCATCGAAGAAAATACGCTGTTAAAGGATGCCTTGTCTTATATGTTGGACAACAGCAATTCCCGCTATCCGGTATATAGGGAAGATATTGATAATATTATCGGTATTTTGCATTTGAAAGATGTTATGAGGCAGATTACACTGCCTGAATGTGAAAACCTTCCCATTGGTTCTATTCCAAATTTAGTCAGGGAAGCCGTGTATGTTCCGGAGACCAGAAGCATCAATGACTTGTTTAAGCGTATGCAGGCAAAGAAAATTCATCTGGTGGTTGTGGTAGATGAATACGGACAGACATCGGGAATTGTAACCATGGAAGATATTTTAGAGGAGATTGTAGGAAACATTTTAGACGAGTATGATGAAGACGAAAACTTTATCCAGCTTCAGAACGACCAGTCTTTGGTTATGAATGGACTTACTCCTCTGGAACAAGTAGACGATGTATTAAATTCTGATTTTGACGAAGAAGAATTTGATACCTTAAACGGTTATCTTACCTCTTTATTAGGGCACGTACCTAATATGGCAGAGGATAAAGAAATAAAAGCAAAAGGATATTTATTTACCATTCTTGCAGTGGAAAATAATACCATACAAAAAGTTCGGGTTGAAAAATTACCGGACGAAGAAAAAGGAGAAGAGAAATGTCAGGACATTCAAAATTCGCAAACATAAAACATAAAAAAGAGAAAAACGATGCAAAAAAAGGTAAAATCTTTACCGTTATCGGCAGAGAAATCGTAGTAGCTGTAAAAGAAGGCGGACCGGATCCGGCAAACAACAGCAAATTAAGAGACGTGATTGCAAAAGCAAAAGCAAACAACATGCCAAACGATACCATTGAAAGAGGTATTAAAAAGGCTGCCGGAGACTCCAATGCAGATAACTTTGAGGTGCTTACATACGAAGGCTACGGTCCAAGCGGTGTGGCGATTATCGTAGAAACACTGACAGACAACAAAAACCGTACTGCCGGAAATGTAAGAAGCGCTTTTACAAAAGGAAACGGAAACATTGGTACACCGGGTTCTGTATCCTTCATGTTTGATAAAAAAGGACAGATTATCATTGATAAAGAAGAATGTGAAATGGATGCAGATGATTTAATGATGATTGCCTTAGATGCAGGCGCAGAAGATTTCGCAGAAGAAGATGACAGTTTTGAAGTGCTTACCGCTCCTGATGATTTTAGTGCAGTAAGAGAAGCATTAGAAAAAGAAGGCATTCCAATGGTGGAAGCACAGGTTGCCATGATCCCTCAGAATTATGTAACACTTTCTGATGAGCAGGATATCAAAAATCTTCAGAAAACTCTTGACTTATTGGAAAATGATGACGACGTCACAGACGTATGGTATAATTGGGAAGAATAAAAACAGAGATACTACACATAATACCTCCAGAAATCAGAACTGGAGGTATTTTTATGTCCGAGGAAAAAAACGAAAAACTGGATAAAACCCGGCAGCAAAATGAACAGATTGAGGAAATGGGACAGGTTTTACTGGAAGAAAACGAGAAAGAGTATCACATTCAGCTTTTATCCATTATCGGAGAAGTGGAAGGGCATGAATGTCTGCCAAACAACAGCAAAACTACCAAATACGAGCACGTACTTCCAAAGCTTGCCATGATTGAAGACAGTAAAGAGACAGACGGGTTATTGATTTTATTAAATACCGTAGGAGGAGATGTGGAAGCAGGACTTGCCATTGCAGAGATGATAGCTTCTTTAAGCAAGCCCACCGTTTCCCTTGTACTTGGAGGCGGCCATTCTATTGGTGTTCCCATGGCGGTTTCCGCAGATTATTCTTACATTGTCCCCAGCGCAACTATGGTAATTCATCCGGTTCGAAGCAACGGAATGTTTATCGGCGTTATGCAGACCTATCGGAACATGGAAAAAATTCAGGACAGGATTACACGCTTTATTGCCTCTCATTCAAAGATGCCTCAAAAACGTATTGAACAGCTGATGCTGGACACCTCCCAGCTGGTAAAGGATGTGGGAACGATGCTGGAAGGGGAAGAAGCGGTAAAAGAAGGGCTCATTGACGAAACAGGAGGAATTTGTCAGGCGCTTCATAAATTGTATGAATTGATTGAAAAAGAGAAAGCGCAGAAATCTTAGGAATTTAAGTTGTACGAATACAGGATTTATGATAGAATAAACATTTGATAAAAACATAAAATACGAATGATGAGGTTAATAAAATGTCATTTATACAGGCACTCTTATTAGGTATAATTCAGGGAATTACAGAGTTTCTTCCTGTGAGCAGCTCCGGTCATCTGGCAATTATTGAAAATTTATTTAAAATAGAAACAGACACCGGACTTTTATTTAATACCATTATACATCTTGGAACCCTTACTGCAATTTTTATTGCGTTTCGTCAGGATGTGAAAAAGCTGCTGCTGGAGGGCTGTAAAAGCCTTTATGACATCTATGGAAATGTGTGGACCTATTTTCACAATAGGCATCAGCAGGATGCAAAACGGTATAAAAAGATTATTTCCAATAATTACAGAAAGCTTCTGTTGCTGCTTTTTGTATCTACCGTTCCTACTGCATTTTTAGGCTTTTTGCTTCAGAATGTTGTAGAGCAGGCAGGGAAAAATCTCCTTGCGCCGGCTATGGGACTTTTCATAACAGGAATTTTGCTTTTGGTAGTAGATTTCTTTCCGGCAGGGAAGAAAATCCCGAAGGATGTTACTTACTCCATTGCATTTTTGCTGGGAATTTGTCAGGGGATTGCTGTTTTTCCCGGTATTTCCAGAGCGGGAATTACCATTGCAGTCTGTCTGTTATGCGGATTTAACCGTAAATTTGCAGTGAAATATTCTTTTTTAATGGCAATACCGGCTATGTTAGGCGCAGCGCTTTTAGAGCTTTTTCAATTCTCCTACACAGGAGATAATGTGCAGACTATGGCTTTAGCAGTCTTTGCTGCGGCAGTGGCAGGCGTTGTGGGGTATTTTTGTATCAAGGGAATGTTGGCAATTATGAGGAAAAAACGTTTTCGTATTTTTTCTGTTTATTGTTTTTTATTGGGAATTGCGGCAATCGTTTGTAATTTTATATAAGTATCAGGGGAATTGATTAAGGGGAGAAAAGAAATATGGCAGCGACCAAGAAAAAAAGTGCAGGGAAGCGAAGGACTCCTGCCGGAAGAAAGAAAAAACAAGTACAGACAGGACCTTCTATGGAGTCAGAAATCTTTTTATGGATTGTTCTGGCTGTTTCTGTCGTACTTTTAATCAGCAATTTCGGAGTGGGAGGTTCGGTAGGAAACGCAATCAGCAGCTTCTTTTTCGGACTGGTGGGATTAGTTTGTTATCCTCTTCCGATTTTCTTGTTTTTGGGAGTTGCCTTTGTCATTGCAAACAAAAGAAATCCGAGAGCATACAGAAAAATGGCAGGCTTTGTCCTGCTGTTTCTTGCTGTCTGTCTTTTTTTACAGCTTGTTACAGAAGGCGCTGTATATGAACGTGATTTCATGGCTTATTACCGTGTTTCCGCAGAATATAAAACAGGCGGCGGTCTTCTGGGCGGAGCTTTAAGCCGCCTTTTGGTACAGGCATTCGGAACAGTAGGTACTTATGTAATTACCGTAATTGCCATGGTAATTTCCTTTGTTTTGATTACACAAAAATCCATGTTTGATATGATAAAAAAATTCAGCCGTAAAATATACCGACGTGCAGCAGAAAGAAAAGTCCAAAGACAGGAAGAGTTAAAAGCACGTCAAGAAGAACAGGCAGAAAAAGAACAGCAGCAGGAGCGAAGAAAGAAAAGAAAAGAACGAACAGAAGATTTCTTAAAAGAAACAGAAGTAAACGAACCAGAACAAGAAACAAAAAGAAAAAAAGAACCAAAGGCTTCAAGGAAAAAAGCGAAAGAGCAGGAGGTATCTGGAGATATCCTTCTGGATGAGCCTTTTGTTCCGGAGAACGCTTTTCCAATACATAGAGCGGAGGAATTAGTACAGGATTTGGAAGAAATTGTACCTCCACCGGAAGAAGAAAAGGAAATCTCTAAAAAAAATCCCCGTTCTTCCAAAGCGGAAATTGAACAGGGTATTCATGAAGTAAGCGAAGAAATTGCTTTAAAAGAAGCAGAAGTAAAAAAGGTTTATGAATTTCCTCCTATGGAGCTTTTGAAAAAAGGAAAACAGACAGGGGGAGACTCTGATGCTCACTTACGGGAAACTGCCGGAAAGTTACAGGAGACCTTACATAATTTCGGTGTAAACGTAAGTATTACAAACGTAAGCTGCGGTCCTACGGTTACCCGATATGAGCTGCAGCCGGAACAAGGCGTGAAGGTGAGCAAAATTGTAGGACTGACAGATGACATTAAATTGAATTTAGCTGCAACGGATATCCGAATTGAAGCGCCCATACCGGGAAAAGCAGCCGTGGGTATTGAAGTTCCCAATGAAAATAACAGTACCGTTATGCTCCGTGACTTATTGCAGTCCGAGGCTTTTTCAAGCTGTAAATCAAAGCTTGCTTTTGCAGCCGGAAAAGATATTGCAGGAAAACCGGTAATTACCGATATTGCAAAAATGCCGCATCTGCTGATTGCAGGCGCTACGGGTTCCGGTAAATCGGTATGTATCAATACAATTATTATCAGCCTTCTTTACAAAGCATCACCGGATGATGTAAAATTGATTATGATTGACCCCAAAGTGGTAGAGCTTAGTGTATACAACGGAATTCCACATTTGTTTATTCCTGTTGTTACTGACCCGAAAAAGGCTGCGGGAGCGTTAAACTGGGCAGTAGCGGAAATGACAGACCGCTATAATAAATTTGCCCAGTATAATGTCCGTGATTTAAAAGGATATAATGCAAAAGTAGAAAGTATTTCGAATATTGAAGATGAAAATAAACCGAAAAAGCTGCCTCAGATTGTCATTATCGTAGACGAGCTTGCAGACCTTATGATGGTAGCCCCCGGCGAAGTGGAAGACTCTATCTGCCGTCTTGCCCAGCTTGCCAGAGCAGCGGGCATTCATCTGATTATTGCCACACAGAGACCTTCGGTCAACGTTATTACAGGGTTGATTAAGGCAAATATGCCTTCCAGAATTGCCTTTTCTGTATCATCCGGCGTGGACTCCAGAACCATCTTAGACATGAATGGTGCAGAAAAACTTTTAGGTAAAGGCGATATGCTCTTTTATCCTCAGGGATATCAAAAACCTGCTAGAGTTCAGGGGGCTTTTGTCAGTGACCAGGAAGTAGGCGCTGTGGTGGACTTTTTGTCAAAACAAAATCCAACTGCAGAATACGATAAAGAAATTCAGGAAAAAATTGAAGCGGTAAAAGAGACAACAACAGCCGGAGCCGATACTGCAAATGACAGAGACGTCTACTTTGCAGACGCCGGTAAGTTTATTATTGAAAAGGACAAAGCCTCTATCGGAATGCTCCAAAGAGTATTTAAAATCGGTTTTAACAGAGCTGCCCGTATTATGGACCAGTTATATGAAGCCGGTGTGGTGGGTGACGAGGAAGGAACAAAGCCCAGAAAAGTGCTGATGTCTATGGAAGAATTTGAACAGTATATTGACGAGTATTTATAGAAAATGAGGATAGAATGGCATGAAATGTACAAAATGTGGTGCAAAGCTTGAAGAAGGAACTTTATTTTGCCCCAAATGCGGGAAGGAGGTTCAATGGGTTCCCGAATATAATACTTTGGAAACCTTAATCAAGCAAAGAGAGTTAAAAGAGCAGGAAAAAAGAAAAAAAGAACTGGAACTGCAAAAGGAACAAGAGCGTCTGCAAAGAAAAGCAGAGCTTGAAAGAAAAAAGAAAAAGAAAAGAATGATTATATTGGCAGGCTCTGCCGCAGCAATTATTGCCGCAACAGGACTTGGGTTGTTTTTCGTTTATCAGTCCCAGCACAATTCCTTTGATTTCCAGATGGCACAGGCAGAGACAAAATTTAGTAATAAAGATTACGAAAGCGCTTTAAAATACATAGAAAGAGCCTTATCCTTAAATCCCAAAAGCGCCGAAGCCAATGTTTTAGAGGCAAAGATTTATCTGAAAGAGGACAATGAGTCTGCTGCCCTTTCTATTTTGCTTTCTGTGGTAGAAGACCATCCTGACAGCGTCAATGCTTACGGAGAGCTTTTAAGACTTTACGAAAAAAACGAAGAATTTGATAAAATTGCAGAGCTGATGAGCAATGCCGATGATACTATGAAGGAAAAATATAAAGCGTATGTATCTGAAATGCCTTTGCCCTCCAATGTAGGCGGTACATATTCCACAGATATCACCGTAGAGTTTCAAAATCTTCCGGAGGGAACAGAGGTGTTCTATACTTTAAACGGAAAAACACCGGATAAACACAGCAAGAAATACAGCGAAGCCATTGTTCTTGAGGAAGAAGAAACCGTAACCCTGAAATATATTGCTTATAACAAAAAGGGAATTCCAAGTAAGGTCGGCACAGAAACTTATACCTTGAAATTCGAAGCTCCGGAAAAACCTCAGATTTCTCCAAGCTCTGACAAATACGATTATGCTGCCGATATTATTGTAACTGCACAGGAAGGCTGTGATATCTACTATGCTTTTGACGAAGAGCCTACCACTGACAGTCAAAAATATACAGGCCCTATTGCCATGCCTAAGGGTGAGCATACTTTTTCAGCTATTGCCGTGGACAAAAGAGGAAAGGTCAGTCCGGTAAGCAGCGCTATCTATGTTTATTATGGGTAATAAGTCAAAAAAAAGAAACAAATAACAGCAATGTGCACAAAAATGAATTTTATACAGTAAAAGCAGATTGAAATTTTATTCTATTTGTCTTATACTGATGGTTAGCAATTATAACAATATATCGACATAAGATAATATCGATGGAATTCATCGCAAAAACTGCTATGCGGGCAGAGAAAAGCCGGTATTTTGTGAGAAATATTGAGGAGGACATTATGTATAAAATTCTAAAAGCAGAAAAGCTTAATGAGATTGTATATCTCATGGTTGTAGAAGCACCTATGGTTGCAAAGCATTGTCAGCCAGGCCAGTTTATCATCGTAAAATTAGATGATGCAGGAGAAAGAGTTCCCCTGACAATTTGTGATTACGACAGAGAGGCAGGAACCGTAACAATCGTATTCCAACCAATCGGAGCATCCACAGAAAAATTCGCAAAATTACAGACAGGAGATGCTTTTGAAGACTTTGTTGGTCCTTTAGGATGTCCATCTGAATTTGTAAATGAAGATATTGAAGAATTAAAGAAAGAAAAAATTCTTTTCGTAGCCGGCGGAGTAGGTACTGCACCTGTTTATCCTCAGGTAAAATGGCTTCATGAGCATGGTATTGATGCTGACGTTATTGTCGGAGCAAAGACAAAGGATTTAGTTATCCTTGAAAAAGAAATGGAAGCTGTTGCAGGTAATCTGTATGTTACAACAGACGACGGTTCTTACGGACGCAGCGGTATGGTAACAAAAGTCATTGATGATTTAGTTGCAGAAGGCAAAACTTACACAAGATGTGTTGCTATCGGTCCTATGATCATGATGAAATTCTGCTGCCTCACAACAAAGAAATATGATATCCCAACTATCGTATCCATGAACCCAATCATGGTTGATGGAACAGGTATGTGTGGAGCATGTCGTGTAATTGTTGGCGGAGAAGTTAAATTTGCGTGTGTAGATGGTCCTGAATTTGATGGTCATTTAATCGATTGGGATTTAGCTATGAAAAGACAGCAGATGTATAAGACAGAAGAAGGTCGTGCATTATTAAAAGAACGCGAAGGCGACACACATCATGGCGGATGTGGAAACTGCGGAGGTGACGAATAATGGGTAACGTATTAGAAAAAGTTCCTGTAAGAGAACAGGATCCTCAGGTAAGAGCAACAAATTTTGAAGAAGTTTGTCTTGGATATAATAAAGAAGAAGCTATGGAAGAAGCAGCTCGCTGCTTAAACTGTAAAAATGCAAAATGCGTAAAGGGATGTCCTGTATCCATTAACATTCCTGCATTTATCCATGAAGTAAAAGAAGGAAACTTCGAAGAAGCATACAAAATCATTGGTCAGTCCAGTGCACTTCCTGCTGTATGTGGACGTGTATGTCCTCAGGAATCTCAGTGTGAAGGTGTATGTATCAGAGGAATTAAAGGAGAGGCTGTATCTATTGGTAAATTGGAGCGTTTTGTTGCAGACTGGGCAAAAGAAAACGGCATTAAACCGGAAGCTCCTGCTGAGAAAAACGGACATAAAGTAGCAGTCATCGGTTCTGGTCCTTCCGGACTTACTTGTGCAGGTGATTTGGCAAAAATGGGTTACGATGTAACTATTTTTGAAGCATTACATCAGCCGGGCGGTGTATTGGTATATGGTATTCCTGAATTCCGTCTTCCAAAAGACAAGGTTGTAAAAGAAGAAGTAGAAAACGTAAAATCTTTAGGTGTTAAAATCGAAACAAACGTAATTATCGGTAAATCTACTACGGTAGATGAATTACTGGAAAACGAAGGCTTTGAAGCTGTATTTATCGGTTCCGGTGCAGGTCTTCCAATGTTTATGGGAATTCCGGGAGAAGTATCAAACGGTGTATTCTCCGCAAACGAATACTTAACAAGAAGCAACCTGATGAAAGCTTTCCGTGAAGACTACGATACTCCAATCGTAACAGGTAAAAAAGTAGTTGTAGTAGGCGGCGGTAACGTTGCTATGGATGCTGCAAGAACAGCTCTTCGTCTTGGCGCCGAAGTACACGTTGTATACAGAAGAAGTGAAGAAGAACTTCCTGCAAGAAAAGAAGAAGTACATCACGCAAAAGAAGAAGGTATTATTTTCGACCTTCTCACAAATCCGGTAGAAATTCTGGCTGACGAAAACGGATGGGTAAAAGGTATTAAATGTGTTCGTATGGAACTTGGCGAGCCAGACGCATCAGGAAGAAGACGTCCGGTAGTTATTGACGGTTCTGAATTTGAAATGGAGGCTGATACTGTTATCATGTCTCTGGGAACTTCTCCAAACCCATTGATTTCTTCTACAACCGTAGGACTTGACATCAACAGAAGAAAATGTATTATCGCAGATGAAGAAAACGGTAAAACATCTAAAGAAGGCGTTTATGCCGGCGGTGATGCCGTAACAGGCGCAGCTACTGTTATTCTTGCTATGGGTGCAGGTAAAGCAGCAGCAAAAGGTATTGATGAATTCATTAAAAATAAAGCAAAATAAAATCGGGAAATCGTTGTGATATTTCGATTGCAGAAAAGGTCCGTACAAAATGCGGACCTTTTTCTATAAATGGAGAAAAGAATGTCAGATATTACGCAATGGATAAGAAATGAATTATATGAAAACAGTGAGGAAGGCTACAAGGACTTCCACAGTTCTCTTGTTCCCGGTATTTCGAATATTTTAGGTGTGCGGGTTCCGAAGCTGCGGGAAATTGCAAAAAGGGCGGCAAAAGGAGATTACAGGGAATTTATTGAACATGTTGATACACAGGTTTATGAGGAACTGATGTTATGGGGAATGATTTTAGGCTATGCAAAGCTTTCAGCAGAAGAAAGGAAGAAGGAACTTGAGAAATTTATTCCTCATATCAATAATTGGGCAATCTGTGACTGCAGTTGTGCTACTTATAAGTTTATGCGTGATTTTCCAGAAGAATGGATGCCGTTTATTAAGATATATTTAGCCAGTAAACAAGAATATGAAATCCGTTTTGCCGTGGTATGTCTTTTAGATTTTTTTATCAACGAGACATATATTGAGCAAGTGCTGGATTTATTATTACAAGTTCATCATGAAGGCTATTATGTAAAAATGGCTGTTGCATGGGCGATTTCTGTATGCTATGTAAAATTCCCGAAAAAAACAGAAAGTGTTTTTGAAGAAAATCTTTTAGACGATTTTACTCATAATAAATCTATTCAAAAAATTCGAGAGTCCTATCGTGTACCAAAAGAAAGCAAAGAACGTTTACAGAAAATGAGGAGAAAATAGATGAAAGCAGGAAAAGGCGATAAGGTTAAAATTATAAAGAAAATGAATGACTGGTCTTCTGATTATCAGGAGGGTGATATTTTTACTGTGGAAAGCACTTGGTACGGTGGTATCAATGTAACCAGCAGTACAGGGATACCTTTGTCTATTGATGAAATAGAGTATGAAATTATAGGAAAAGAACCGTCTTCCCAGCCAAAGGGTAAAGTGATTTTTCATGCAGAAGATAAGCAGGGTCTGGAAAGAGCAGAACAATATGCCCAAAAGCTTTGTGAGGAAAACGCAGTATGCAATGTAGAAATTTTAGCAATAAATCATGCAATAAAAGGACTTTTATCCTCTGAAGATAATCAAACAGCTTTCGAGCTTCATGCAAAAGGTGTGAAATTTTTTGTGTGCGAAATTTCTATAAAGGAATTAGAGCTTACAAATGCAGAGCTGGTATCTTTGGCAACAACAGTTCCTTTTGGCGTTTTGACACTTATAGAAAAACAAGAAGAGGGATATGCCTATATACGTGTTTAGGAAGGATTTTTATGAAAATTACCATTATTACCGTAGGAAAATTAAAGGAAAAGTATTTAAAAGATGCTGTGGCAGAATACAGCAAACGGCTTGGAAAATACTGTAAACTGGAAATTATCGAGGTTGCAGATGAAAAGACACCGGATGCTGCCAGCGAGGTGGTCGAAAATCAAATTCGCCAAAAAGAAGGAGAACGAATTCTAAAATATGTCAAGGAAGACGCTTATGTAATTACTTTGGAAATCGGAGGTTCGATGCTGGACTCTGTGGAATTTTCGAAAAAAATCCAGCAGTTGGGCGTTCAGGGAAAAAGCCATATTATTTTCATTATCGGCGGCTCTATTGGGCTGGGAACAGCAGTATTAAAGCGTTCCGATTATGCAGTTAGTTTTTCTAAGATGACATTTCCACACCAGTTAATGCGTGTGATTTTATTAGAACAAATTTATCGTGGTTATCGAATTGCAGCAGGAGAGCCATATCATAAGTAAAGAAAGCAGATACAAGTTGTATTTTAAAATTAAGTTATGTATAATAAAGGTCTTAATGGATATACACAGAAAGGTGGCAGATATTTATGTCAAAATTAGCAGATACCAGCAGAATACAATTAAAGAAATGGGATTTGACAGATGCAGATGATTTAAGCGCTATTGGCAACGCTGTTGACCGAACGTTTCTTTCTGACCGTCTGCCTTTCCCTTACACAAAAGAGGATGCAGATTGGTGGCTGAATATGATTGCCGAGCATGAAGGCAAAGACGGTGTTTTTCGTGCCATTCTCTTAGATGATAAAATCATAGGTACAATTTCCATTGAGCAAAAAAGTGGTGTATATCGCAAGGATGCAGAAATCGGATATTTCCTTTTGACAGATAACCAGTCAAAGGGCCTTATGACAGAAGCGGTGAAGCAGATTTGCGAAATTGCGTTTTCTGAATTAGATATTATACGCATTACCGGTCTTGTTTACGAGCCTAATATCGCTTCGCAAAGGGTTCTGAAAAAGAACGGATTTTCTCTGGAAGGAAGAATGAAAAATGCAGTGATAAAGAACGGGGAAATCCAAAATTTATGTATTTACGGAAAATTAAAAGAAACGAATAGTATGAGGTAAACCAAAATGAAAATATTAACTTTCGGAGAAATAATGCTTCGTTTAAAAACACCGGAGCATTTACGAATTATCCAATCGCAAAATTTTGAAGCCAGCTATGGAGGGGCAGAAGCCAATGTTGCAGTATCTCTGGCAATGCTGGAGGATACGGTTTCTTTCCTTACAAAGGTGCCGGATAACCCTGTGGGCATGGCTGCCTTAAAAGAAATTCGTGGTTATGGTGTCAATACAGACCTTGTTTTGAAAGGCGGAAAACGTCTGGGCATCTATTATTTTGAGAAAGGAAGTAATATTCGTCAGACAAATGTTGTCTATGACAGGGAATACAGTGCGTTATCTATGGCAGAACCGGAAGAATTTTGCTGGGAAAGCCTTCTTCCGGATGTAGATATTTTCTATTTTTCCGGTGTTACTCCGGCAATCAGTGAAAAGATTGAAATTGCCGTGACAGAAGCTTTAAAATATTGCAAAGAGCATAACATTCAGGTGGTTTGTGATTTGAATTACCGCAGTAAAATGTGGAGTACAGAAAAAGCGCAGAGCGTTATGAAAAAATTAATGCACTATGTGGATTTATGTATTGCCAATGATGAAGATTTTGAGGCTACTTTAGGTATCCATGCCTTTGACGGAGACATGGCACACGGAATTGACCAGATTGATACTTATAAAAAAGGCATGGAAGAAATCATAAAACAATATCCTAACTGTAAAGCAGTAGCCAGCGTTTTGAGAAATGTTTATTCCGTAGAAGACGGACAATGGATGGGAATTTACCTGTGTGACGGAAAATTTTATGAAAGCCCAATCCATACCGTACACAGCTTAGAAGCGGTAGGCGCCGGTGATGCTTTTGCAGCGGGACTTTTGCATGCTTTGACAAATAATTTTTCACCACAGAAGCTCATTGATTTTTCTATTACAGCCAGTGTAATCAAATTAATGGTTCAGCATGATTTTAATGTGGTAAGTGAAGCTGAAATTTTAAAAGTTATGAAATCAAAGGATGTTAATCTTTCAAGATAGGAGTAGAAAATGGAAAATCAAGAACAACAGCATAAAAGAAGGGTACGCTATAAAGGCACACATCCCAGAAGCTATAAAGAAAAGTATAAAGAATTACAGCCGGAAAAGTATGCAGATACCATTGAAAAGGTTATTCAAAAAGGCGGCACACCGGCAGGAATGCACATTTCTATCTGTGTACAGGAAATTTTGGATTTTCTGCAAATTCAGCCGGGGCAGACAGGTCTTGATGCGACTTTAGGGTATGGAGGACATTCCTCTAAAATGTTAGGCTGCTTAGAAGGAAAAGGACATTTATATGCTTTAGACGTCGACCCTATTGAGATAAAGAAAACAAAAGCACGTTTGGAAAAAATGGGATATGGAGAGGATATTCTCACAATTAAACAGATGAATTTTGCTGATGTGGAGCAATTAAAAGAAGAGTCCGGTGGTTTTGATTTTGTTCTGGCAGATTTAGGAGTTTCTTCCATGCAAATTGATAATCCTGAACGTGGATTTACTTACAAATTTGAAGGACCTTTAGATTTGCGTTTAAATCCTGAAAAGGGAATTTCAGCAGCAGAACGCTTGAAAAATATTTCTCAGCCGGAGTTGGAAGGAATGCTCATTGAAAATTCAGATGAGCCTTATGCAAAAGAAATTTCCAATACGATTATTTCTGAAATCAGAAGAGGAAATGGGATAACAACTACCACACAGCTTCAAAAAGCAGTTGAAAAAGCTTTAGTGCGTGTTCCGGAAAAAGAACGTAAAGAGATGGTAAAGAAATCCTGTGCCAGAACATTTCAGGCTTTGCGTATTGATGTAAACAGTGAATTTGAAGTGTTAGAAGCATTTATGGAAAAACTTCCTACGGTTTTAAATAAGGGAGCTCGTGTTGCTATTTTGACCTTCCATTCCGGAGAGGATCGTCTAGTAAAAAAAGCATTTCAGCGTTTTTACAGAGAAGGTATTTACAGTGAAATTTCAAAAGATGTTATCAGACCTTCTGCAGAGGAATGTGCAAGAAACAGCCGTTCTCGTTCCACAAAGATGAGATGGGCAATAAAAGCTTAAAGGAGATTATAAATTCATGAAAAAATGGACTCGAATGATTGCAGCAGTTAGTGTACTGGGACTTGTATTAGCCGGATGCGGTGAAAAAGATAATAACGATAATCCTAAAGTAGAGATTAATATTAAAGATTATGGAACTATTAAAGCAGAATTAAATCCGGAACAGGCACCGATTACGGTAGAAAATTTTGTTTCTCTGGCAGAAGAAGGCTTTTATGATGGATTGACTTTTCACCGTATTATGGATGGTTTTATGATGCAGGGTGGAGATCCTCTGGGAAATGGCACAGGGGGTTCAGAAGAAACGATTAAAGGTGAATTTTCTCAAAATGGTGTTAATAATACCATTTCACATAAAAAAGGAACCCTGTCCATGGCTCGTTCCCAAGCTCCAGATAGCGCCAGTTCTCAATTTTTTATTGTAGATGAAGATAGTACTTTTTTAGATGGACAATATGCTGCCTTCGGACATGTAACAGACGGATTAGAAATTGTAGATGAAATTTGCAGTGAAGCAAAAGTCATTGACGACAATGGTACAGTATTACCTGAAAATCAGCCAATTATTGAAAGCATTAAAGTTATAAAATAGCCCCTGAAAAGAGTATTCCTTAAAATCTGTAGTAAATTAGTACAATTTTCTATTTTTGGTAAAAAAAAGCTTGCATTAAGAAGAAAAAACAAGTATATTAACATTAAAATAATATTTGGACACAAGTAATAACTGGAGTCTTGCTAGATTAATTCAACAACTCTCCAGTTATATTTATGTACAGAGGAAGGAGATATATGAGAAGACAGAAAAAGAAAATTATCGGTTGTGTTGCTGTAGGAATTACGGTATGTGTGATTGCAGGTGTGGGGATATTTACATGGAATGGCGATAATAAGAAGGTACAGGATAAGGAAAGGGAAACTCAGGTGGTATCTGATGAAGTAGCAGAAATCGAAAATCTGAATTCCAAGGACAATGTTGTAGATGCAGAAAATCTTTTTGAGGGAGAGAAAGCAACCTGGAAAGAAAAACAGGAAATAAAAAAAGAAGCATCAAAACAATCCGAAGCTTCAAGTTCCAGTAGTCAGTCATCAGGACAAAGTGGGCAGTCATCGAAACCAGAAAAGAAGCCATCAAAGCCGACAGCTAAGCCAGATGAGCAGTCATCTAACTCAGATGAACAGCCATCAAAGCCGAATGGAGAGCTGTCAACACCAGATGAACAGCCACTGAAACCAGATGAGCAGCCATCTAATCCAGATGAGCAGCCATCTAAACCAGATGAGCAGCCATCTAATCCAGACGAACAACCATCAACACCAGATGAACAACCATCTAAGCCTGCTTTGCCACAGGTAAATGAACCAGGATGGATTACAGGTATATATTAGGGAAGGATTTAGTAAGGGATGAAACAAAGGAAAAAGAGACTAGGTATATGGATGATTTTACTGGCAATTTTGTTTTTAGGGCAATATATTGTTCCAGTAAAAGCGTTTACACCTGAAATTACAGATGCAAATATACAAATGGTGGGAGGACAGATTCGTACCATTACTCCTATGGGATTACGAATGATAGGATGTATCAAGAAATCCTACATTCAGGAATTAGAGCAAAATGGTGCAACAGTTCAATATGGTATTGTTTTGTTGCCAAAGGTATATTTAGGAAATCAAGAACTGAAAATTGATGGAAAATACCTTTATAATGGCTCTGTATATAAACCGGCAAAAGTACCTGCAGTGAAGAAATTCGCAGAAAAGGATGACCGAATTTACTTTACTGCTGTGTTGGCAAATCTTGCAAAAGAAAGATATAAAAATGATTATGCAGCGAGAGCTTATGTGGAAATCACAAGGAGTGTCGAACAGGAAGACGGAAGTTCAAAAAATGAAACGGAAATTCTGTATAGTGATAGAAGTATTGACCGTCAGGTATACCAGGTTGCACAGGATGCAGTAAAGGGTACAGTAGAAACGGAAGAAAATAAACAGTGGATTAAAGATAATGTTTTAAATCCAATAGATAACCCAGAAAGTATACCGGAAGAGGATAAAAAAATTCCTTTTCAGATGGGAAAAGTTTCAGGGGTGACTTTATATCATAAATCTGAAGCTGATGCTGAGGTGGAAGAAGTATCTCGTTTTAAAGTGGATGGTTTTAAACCAGAGGAATACCTGGTAAAAGTAGAAACGGAAGACCAGCCGGAGCTGTTTGCCGAGATTTCTGAAGTAATTGTATCAGAGAATAACCGGGTGAGTTTTAAACTGAAACTGGATAATTATGTTACGGAAGAAGCTAATCAGACAAAACAGGGAGCAATCGTTGAATTTGGAACAGCTTCAGAGGGTGAAGCTTCTACAAAGTATATTACTATGCAGTCTTTAATCGACAAGATTAAAGAAAATCCAGCTGGAAGCTATACTTTAGAACACGATATTGATGCCAGTGCAGTACAGGAAGAAGATTGCTTGATTCCGAATTTTAGCGGTACTTTTGACGGAAAAGGATATAAGATTAAAGGTCTCACTACTACTTTATTTGGTACAGTATCGGGCGGTACAGTAAAGAATATGAAATTGGAGAATGTTTCGATTACAAAAACTAATAATTATGGAAGTGCAGGGGGCGGAACTCTGGCAAATAAAGCAGAAAATAATGCAGTAATCGAAGGAATTCATGTCAATGGAAGTCTTAAAAGTAATAACAGTAGAGAGCTTCTTGGAGGACTAGTAGGACGTATGGACTATGCAAAAGTAAGTCAGTGTTCTACTAATCTGGAAATTACAGGCTCATTCAATACTACTGGTGGTTTAATTGGACAAATGTCCAATCAGCAAAGTGGACCGAATATTATAGAGAATTCCTATGCAGTGGGAAGCATCAGCGGAAATAAGACAAATGGTGCAATTGGTGGATTGATTGGCTGGCATAACTGTAAGACAAATTTTTCTGTGACAAATTGTTATGCAGCTGTTACTTTAGAAGTAAGCGGTACAGGAAATGGAATGGAGCCAGGAGGATTTATTGGAAATATAGGAGAATCTGATGCTACGGGAATATTAAAAAATAATATTTCTTATAGCAATGGCACATCTGGTTATAAATTTGATGGGGCTTCTACGGCAGATAAATATAATGTTCAAGGTATTTCTGAACTTTATGCTTTAAAAGAAAGTAAACTAAAAAAAGAAACCAGTAGAGCATCTCAGTTTACTAAGGTAGCAGAAGTTTCTGTAGATGAACTTTTGGAAAAAGAGTTTTATACAAAAATGGGTTGGGACGAAGATGTTTGGGACTTTGCTCCGCTGAAAGAAGGAAAAACTCCTGTTCTAAAAAATGGTGACTCCAACATGACAACCATGCTGGAGATGAAAGAAATTTCATCTGTAGAAGATCTTCAGAATATCAAAAAGGATCTTTCAGGCGTTTACTCTTTAACAACAGATATTGATGTATCGGAAGTAACAACAAGTAATAATGTGATTATTTCCGGTACGTTTAAAGGAATGTTAAAAGGAAATGGTCATCAGATTATCGGACAGAAGGCTCCGTTATTTGAAAAATTAAATGGTGCAACTGTAGAAAATCTAAAGCTCACGCAGGGAAAGATTGAGCAAAAAAGTACGGATCAGGTTGCAGCTTTAGCAAAAACAGCAGAGGCAGGAACGACAATTAAAAATGTCTATGTAAGAGATATGACAGTTGCCGGTCGAAGCTCTGTAGCAGGTATGGTAGCTGTACTGAAAAACACAACCGTGGATGAATGCTCTGTCAATGCAACAGTAAATGGACAAAAAGCAGGTGGATTTGCAGCAGAAATTCTGGAAAATTCTGTTGTCAGCAACTCTTATGCGAAAAGAATTGCCGACCAAAATGGATTTGGAACAACCAATGCCCCACAGGGTGGATTTGCAGCAGTTGTGAAAAAATCCCAGTTAATCAAAAATTTTGGTGAGCTTTCCTGGAGTGTTGTAGAAAAAGAAGAAGCGCCAACGGTGGTGAATAATGTAGGAAATTTCATTGGCGAAAGTGGTGTAGAAAACGAGGCACCGACAAAGGTAGAGAAAAATATTTCCTTTGGGCTGGCAGCATATTCTTTTGCAGGAAATCTTACTGCCGAAACTGCATTAGAAACTTATACAGGAAATTATGAATATACAGATTTAGCTTCATCTCAGGATGATGTAACAACTTCTAAATTAAACGGAAAAATAGACAAAGCATCCGCAGACCAGATTATCAGCAAAGATTTTTATTTAAAAACACTTTCATGGGATGAAAAAATCTGGTATTTAGAGGATGTAGCAGGTGGTAAGAGACCACGTCTTTTGGCAGAAGGAGATGTGTATGGTCTGGAAGACAAGCCGTCCTCCGAAGAAGTTGTATATCTGGAGGCAGCAGTACAAAGCGATGTATTAGAAGATCCACAGGAAGAACCGGAAAAGCCGGAAGAAATTATCCGTGCAATTGAAGCAAGAACAATAGAGGAAGCAGCAGCTTTTGATAGTTTGGAAAATATCTCCAGTTATGATCCAAAGCGTAAGCAGATTTACGAAAATCTCAGACTGTTTATGCCATTTTATCATCGAGAACAGATTGTTAAAGATGGAAATCAGGTTGATGTATCTCATCCATTGAATAAAGCTCCGGTACTTGCTGTATATCCTATGGATGCACAGGGAAATCGTATTGTTGCATTATCTGATGAGACAGTTGAAAATGTGAAAAAACTGAGAATTCAATTTACAGATAATACAATAACACCATTGATTTATAATATTTCCTATATTGATACAAGGGAGAATATTGCTTCATATAAAGTATCTCAGATACCGGTACACTTTAATTTTAAAAATTATGTGGTAAATACAAAAACACCTCAGTTCCAGACATTGTTGAGTACAGCGAACACCTATACATTTGATAATGATATTGAAACAAGAGTTTCTCAAAGAGACAGTGATTCGGTTTTAAATGTATATCGCAGAAACTATGATGAAGTAGTAAAAAAAGAAATGAAGCAGGTGCTGGTTTCCATGGCAGCTACCAATCCACAGTATCCAATAAATAGTAATAGTGCGGCAGCTGAAAAAATCGTGACAGATGCCTTTGTTACAAACGAATATCTGAAAGATTTTCTGTATGCATATAACTATGTAGATCGCTGGTATGATTTCCAGATTGGCGGTATTAATCTTAGAGATGTGGTTATTTTTGATAATTCCATATTAAAAACAAACAGACCAGTGAGAAATCTTCCTACGGAAATTGTAAAAATAAGCAGCAGTGTAGGACGTCAGGGAAATAGTACACCTTCCTTCTACATAAATCGAATTTCCGCATATACAGGAATTAACAATATTGCTTCTTTTGTAGAATACTTTATGACTGCTTATGCCGGTTATTCAGATGTAAATGATTGGATTATTGATAACTTCCAGGGTGGCATCATTGTAGAAGCCAGAGCAAATAATCCAAAGATTAATTCCAGATTATGGAGAATATTAAAGAATAATACAGTACAAAAAAATAATGAATTGATACTTCCTGTATTATCTTACAAGACTTCAAAGAACCTGTATCTGGCTTCTTTCCCATCATCTTTGGTGTATGGTAATTTGGAGATTTATGGTGGATACCAGAATACAGAAGAATGGAGACAACAGAAAAAACAGCAGATTATCAGTCAGGTTAATGATTTTAAAACAAGTTATGATAATTTTGCACAGGTTGCTTCAAATGGTGCAGATTCAATTAATAACAGTAAGTTTTTAATTGTGGATTCCTCTGCGAAAAAGAATCACAATCAGGATGTATTTAAAGAATTTTACAGACCGTTACAGACTCTCTGGCAGAGTAACAATGGTGCGGTAGCCGTTATTTTCGGAAATCCAAATCATGATTATATTTACTATAATAGTTCTAATTTTATAGGTGACTTAACTGTCTTAAATCATGAAATGGGCCATGTCACAGATATGTGGATTTGGATGGAAAATAAAGGAAAACGTCCGGGACGTAATGGAGAGGACTATTCCAATGGATTTGCTAATCAGGCAAATGTTGATTACAACATGAACTTTATGAAAACTTATTCAAGAGACAGTTCCATGGTTACGAACCTGACTCCGGACAGAATTAATTCTCAGGAAGAGTTCAAAAGTTATTATAAAGAAGTATTTGAAACCATTTATACGCTGGATTATCTGCAGGGTAAAGCTTATCTGGAGCTGACACCTGCCCAGCAGGCACAGATTACATTGCAGCATAGATATGGAACTACAAATAACTATCAGAACTGGAATAACTCTAACAGTACATGGCGCACCATAGGAGCTGCGGAACTGGAAAATATGAATTTGAAGACACTGGATGATCTTTGGAACAACCAGTTGACCATTCGTCCGGGACACAGATATGAGCTTCGAAGCGTCAACGATGTTGGTGTAAACAATCTGGGTGCATATCAGATTGACCGTGTGTGCTTTGCAAGCTGGTACGTTCCTTATGTAAATAACGGAACACCAAATGCTCAGACATTCCGTCGAAATGGTTATGAACTTGCCGGTATGTATGGTTACAGCGATGGTCTTGTAGAATATTTAAGCGGCAAGACAAGAACAGGCGATTTAGAGTATTTTAAAAAGAAAACAGAAAATCCGGATTTCTCATTTGAAACCTATAGGAAAAATAAAAATACAGAAATTCAGGAAAAAATTGCAAAGCAAAAGCTTCAAGGAAATCCTTATTTCGATGAGAAAGCGTTGATTGAATATTTAAAACAGAATATGATTAACCCTGGAAATCCTATTGGCAGCGGCGCTTCAAACCTCGGCAATACCCTGAACAATATTAAAGAATCCAGAGAAAATGTATTCCGTTATCTCCAGAGAATTACTGATGAATTCAGAAGCCCTGTTTACGGAGAAGCAAATACAAGAAATGCTGTAACAATTTCAACAGCAGAAGAATTCATTGAAAAGATAACAGCAAATCCAAATGGATTTTATGTGTTGGAGAATGATATTTCCTTGAAAGATATTCAGATGAATGGCAGTGTCTATATCAACAAAACATTTATCGGAAAGCTGGATGGAAATGGACATAAGATTACTGATGCAGAAGGACCACTGTTTGCTCGAATTGTCAATTCTTATGTATCTGATTTATCTGTTATAAATAAAGCTGGTGAGAAGAAAGACTGGCTTGGAACACAGAAACAGTATACAATTATTGTCAATGAGAAGAAAGAAGAGACAGTTAAAGAAATTGCTTCTTTAGACGATTTAAAAACACTGGGTGAAAACAAATATACAAAATATGTATTGAAAAAGGACATTGATGCTTCTTCTATAACGGAGGCTACTGTAATCAAAGGAACCTTTAAAGGAAAATTGGATGGAGGAAACTTTGCAATTACAGGATTGAAAGTTCCATTGTTTGAAAAAGTGGATGATGCAGTAATTACAAACCTTAAAATTAAGGATGTAAAAATCAGCAGTCAGGGAAGTAAAAATGCAGCCATTACAAAAGAGTCTAACCATACTACTTTTGAAAATCTCAATCTGGAAAATATTCAGATTAGTGGCGAAAGCTACAATGCTGCAATTTCAGGTTATGATTATACAGGCTCTACCTTCTCAAAAATCCAGATTCGTAAGGCGCAGATTTCAGGAACGAAGAACTACAATGCTGCATTTGTGGGACGTGCTTCAGGCTCAGACATCAGGGATGTTGCTGTAATTGGAAGTAAGGTGACATTAAGTGGAACAGATTGTGGTGGATTTATCGGAGAAGGAAAAAATCTGAATATTCATCATGTATACAGTGATTCTGACATTCATGTAGAAACTTATACAGATAGTCAAAATAGAACAAATAGCGCCGGTTTTATTGGAAATCTGGCTGGAAAGAGCAACGTAGAATACGTCTTTGCAGCAGGAACAGTAAATAATAAAACAGAGAAAGAACTTTATAATTTCCTGGGTACTCCAAATGTACTGGAAACCATGGTAAATCATGCATTTATCATAGAAAATGCAGGTGGAAAATCAAACATTACAGATACCACAGGAGAGCGTCTTGTTACCGTGACGCTAGACCAGACAAAACAAACTGATTTTTATCGTACATCCATGAATTTAAGTGAAGAAACTTGGAATTTAAGTCTTGTAGGCATGAAGGGTTATCCGGAACTTCTGGGTATGGAAAAAATGGAAGTTATTTCTGTAAGTACCGCGAAAGATTTCTTGAAAATGAAAGACTTCCCTACACAGGAATATCATCTGGAAGCAGATATTGATTTATCAGGTGTGGAACAGACAGAAGCCTTAATTCCGCAATTCTCCGGTGTTCTGGATGGAAAAAATCATACTGTTACAGGCTTAGAAGTACCATTATTTGGAGAGATGAATGGTAAAGTATCTAATCTGGCTATTGCTAATAATCAGTTGGAAATCAATATGGATACAGAGGCAGGTGTTTTTGCCAACCAAATGACAAGTGCTGCAGTTGAAAAAGTTTTGATTTATAACAGCAAAATCAACAACACAGCAGGAAAAGCAGCCGGATTTGTGGGAACTATAAACAATTCCACTTTGAAGAACATTTTTGTTCATGGAGAAGTTCATGCTAAGTCAATGGCATCTGGATTTGTATTAAATGCAAATGGCTCTACAATAGAAAATATTTACACCAATGTACAGGCAAATGGTACAGAAGGTGCAGGATTTGTTGTGAGCAGTACAGGTAAAAATACTTATACGAATATTTGCTCTGTAGGCGATGTATCTGCTAATATGTATAAATTAAGCGAAGATATCACACAGATTACAAATGGTTATGAGTTTGCAGCAGCAAATGGTATGGCATCTTCAAAAGAAAACAGTTCTGTAAAGAACATTGGTAAAGAAGTATGGACAAAAGATTTCTATACAACCACATTGGGATTAAATTCAGAAGTCTGGGATACAGAACAGGCAGACACCAATGGATATCCTTCTCTGAAAGGCTTTACCGTAAAGACAGAACCTATGAGAGTGGAAATTCATAGACCTGATGATGTTCAAAAAATAAATAAGGTTCCGGAAGGAAAATTTGTACTCAAAGCAGATTTGAATTTTGAAGGAACGGATAACAGTTTTGTAACAGAAACCTTTACAGGAATTCTAAATGGAGATAATCATGCAGTAAGCGGTATAAACAGCGCTTTCTTCCAGATACTTTCAGGAACAGTAGAAAATCTGCAATTTAGAAATATTCTGGTAGAGAAGGAAAATGCCGGCGCCAATGTACTGGCTGTGGAAACGAAAAATGCTACAGTGAAAAATGTACATTTCAACGGAATCACTTTAAAAGGTGCAGGTTATACCGGTATCATCGGTAAAGATACTCATTCTACATTTAATCAGATTAGTATGCAGAATGTAGATATGACAGCGAATGCAGACTATGCAGGTGTGCTGGTGGCAAATGCTTCCCAGTCCCAGATGACGGATATTCTGGTTGTAGAAACACAGGTGAAAACTTCCAGTAGCTATGTGGGAGGATTGATTGGAAATGCAAATGCTGTTTCCGTTCGGAAAGCCTTTGTAGATGCAGAACTGAATATTCCACATACAGTTTCTCCTGCAAATACAGCGGCATTTATCGGTCTGGCAACGGACAATAGTAAAATTTCTTACAGTACAGTTGCCGGTGGTGTATATCCGGAAGATCCAAGTACCTCCAGATATAAGCTGATGTACATGAAATCAAATGATTTGAATGAACTGAAACCATTTACAAATTGCTTTATCAATATTGATACACCGGGGTATGACAGTGTAGGAGGCGATCTTCAGGGTATAAAAAATGATAACCTTCTTACCGCAGATTTTTATGCCAATAGTATGCAGTTAAGTTCTGAGGTATGGGATTGGTCTAAGATTTCTCAGAATGGATATCCGGGATTAAAGACAATGCCAACAGAAGGTGTACGACCACCAGATACGGAAGTGGAACCGGAAGAGGAAACACCATTGCAACAGAGTGTACCGGAAGGCTATCAGGCAATCCGAACAGCAGAGGAACTTTTGGCAATTCGTGACAGCTCTGAAAAATATATTTTGATGAATTCCATTTCTCTTTACGGAAAGAAAGCGCAAGATGGTTCCTTCCTTGGAAACTTCAAAGGTGAACTGGATGGAAATGGACTGACTATTCGAGAAATATATGGTGCACCGCTGTTTAATACCTTATCAGGTATCGTGAACAATTTAAAAGTATCTGATGTAAAGGTAGAGGCATGGAACATCAATCAAGGTGCAAATGCAATCGCTAAGACATTAAACGGGGCAAAAATTTCCAGACTGGCGTTGAAAAATATTCTTGTAGCGGGAGGAGAAAATACAGGTGCCCTTGCAGGAACTGCCCAGAATTCAACGGTTAGTGAAGTGTGGGCAGAGGAATTAAATGTCAATCCTTATGGACCATTATTTGGACAGAATTCTGACAGAACAGTCGGTGGTTTGATTGCTTACTTGAATGGTGGATGCCATATCAGCGATAGTTATGTAGGCGGAGAGATTACAGTCAATGGAGATGCGCAGGGTGGTGTCTTTGGCTATAATAAATATGAGTCATCTAATACTGTAAAACAGGTGGTTTCTAATATGAGAACAAAAGCTTCTGTCAATCAGCCAGAAGGTTCTGGTTTTATTGGAAGTGTTCAATGGAATTCTGAGTGGGGACCATGGATGGAAAATAGTATTGCAGTCGGAGAAGCAGTTACAGATAGAAAACAGGGAAGTATCGGTGAAGCATATCGTTTCACAGTAACAACTGGGGTTTCAATGTATTGGAGTCTAAGTAATTGTTATGAAGCGAAAGTTAGTGGAAAGAGCAATACTTATTCTGGTAGTTTAGAAGAAACTACAGAATACAAAAAGCCTGATTTCTACCGCAACACCTTAAAATTTGACAACACCAAATGGAATTTTAATGCTGTAGAGAAAAATGGATATCCAACGCTGAGCTGGATTGCAGGGGCAGAACCGCTTCCGCCATTACCACAAGGTTCTGAGGTTACAAAGCATCCACTGTTACAAGAAAATCCTTCAGGATATACGGAAATCCGTACTCCAGCAGACTTTATGAAAATTGCAAACAATCCAAGTGGAAAATATATTCTCATGAATAATATTTCCTTGGAGCAGGTAAAACTTCCGGAAGGACAGACTTCTTATATTATGAAGCGTTTTGAAGGTGAGTTAGATGGAAACAATCAGGTTATCCATGGATTAAGGGCATCACTGTTTGACTCTATCAGTGGAACAAGCAGTAAGAAAGCAACTGTTAAAAACCTGCGTATACAGAATGTTTTTGTGGATGCGGGAATGAAAACAGAATATGGACTTACCCGTAGAGGGGAAGCAAATGGTCTTGCTCGCACAATTAGCAATGGAATTTTGAACTCCATTTATATGAATTTTGTAAAACTCAATGGAGGAAATAATACAGCTGCACTAGGCGGTCTGGTAGACAATACATATATTGGAAAAGTCTGGCTGGAAGGAATTGATATTAACAGCAATATCAAGACAACAGAGCTGGAAGGATTTAACTTGATTGGCGGTGCTGTTGCAAGATTATCTGGTTATAATTCAAAATTAGAGGACTCTTATGTATCAGGAAGTATTGTCATGGACAATAACCAGCAAGGCGGCGTTTTAGGAGAAGTTCAGGAAGCGGTTATACGAAATGTAATAAGTAATATGGATGCTAGATCTAATAAACCTGCTAATTGGAGAGAAAAGAGTGGATTTTTAGGCGCAGTAAGTACAATGGGAACAAATGGTACAAAATGGTATCTTGACCGTTGTATTGCCATTGGCAATGCGGGATCTAACTATAAGTTTTTAGGTAGGGATCTTACGGCAGTTACCACAAATAATGTGAATAAATGCTATGAATATGCAAAAGGTACAGGAAACAGTAATGTTTCAGATAACACAATTCAAAAAGGTACATTATTAGTGACAGAGAATATTCATGATATTGCATTATATAAGGATATACTCACCTTTAATGCAAGTGATACTGGCGCAGATCCAAATGCCTGGGATTTCGGCACAGTTACAGAAAAAGGCTATCCAACTTTAAAATGGCTCTTGACATACGACCATTTACCAACTACTCCGGTAGAAGAACCACTTTTAGAGAAACCAAAAAATTCAGAAAATCCGGAAACCGTATCAAGAGAAGAAGTTGCATTACCGGAGCAGGAAGAAAATCTAACTGAAAATGCAGAGAAAGATCAAGATGATAAAACGGCGACAACTCCGAAGAAAAATTTAGAAGATTCAGAAATAACAAGTACAGAGAAAGAGGAGGATTTGACATGAAAGAACTTTATGAAACACCAACCGTTGAATTTATCGAATTTGATAGCGAAGAAGTGATTACTATGAGTACTGGTACTGGTACTGATACTGGGCTCGATAATTTGATTGATTCGAATAATACCGGATGGGGAGCTTAGTTATAAATAAGATATAAAAATAAAAGCAACTGGTAAATATGGCATATTGCCGGTATTTACCGGTTGCTTTTCATATAGGAGTTAATATGAGAAGAAATATAGGAAAAAACCTTGCTGTTTTCTTTCTATTGTTGTTATGTTTCTTTTTGGTTTTGACAGGCTATTTCATTGACCGCAAGGAACAGAAAGAATTAGTATTATTACAAGAAAAATATGAACGTCAGGACAAAGAACTTGGAGAACTTCAAGAGCAGCTTTCTCAAAAGAGAAGAAGTTGGCATGATATAAAACCAAAAGGTTTTGTAATTCTGGCATTTTCAGAAGAAAATCAACATCTTATGGACAGCATTAAGCCGGAAATGGAGAAAAGAGGGCTTACAGGAACCGTTGTAATAAAAAACAAGGGAAATGTTGCGAAAGAAGAAATAGAAAAATGGACTCATGCAGGTTGGGATATTGCTCTTGGTGGAGAAATCGGAAGGGAAAAAGAACAGCGAGAACAGTTTTTAACAGATTTCAAAAAGTTTTCTGAAGAATGTAAGACCTACAACACACAGACTCCACAGGGATTTTTCTTTAACGGAGGAGAGGCTTCTCATGGAAAAAGGTTGCTTTATCCCATCATGAAGGAATATTCTTATTCTATGGCTGTTATGTTTGCCCAGAATGAAAAGCAGCTAAATTATAGTGTAAATCAGGAATATGGAGAACTGAAAGAATGCCAGAACATCTCTCTTAGAAGGGGCTATGATGTGGTACATAATATTCTGGAGCAGGTGAAGACACAGGGCGTACCGGTTGTGTTTTCTGACTTTGGCAAGGATAATCAAATGGAAATTTCACAGGAAGCGTCCATAGAAGGACTGACGGAAATTTTAGATTTCATTCAGGAAGAACAGAAGACAGGCGAATTAAAAGCAGGAAGTATACAACAATATTTAGATTATCTTTCAGAAATGGAAGAAGAAAAGCAAAAAGCAAAAAAAGAATATGAAATCTTTGAACAGGAAATAAAAGAAAAAAGGAAAGAAATTCAGAATACTTACGAGTAAAGCAGGAGGTATCGTATGGAAAAAATCAAATTAAAGGATGGATTTTTACTTCGTGAAATAGCCGGAGAGAATGTAGTAGTTCCTGTTGATGAAGCAAGAGAACTTTTTCGTGGAATGATACAATTAAATGGAGTAGGAGCTTTTTTGTGGAATTTATGTTCCAAAGAAACAACAATAGAACAGATGACCGAAGCATTGGTAGAGCAATATGATGTGGAAAAAAGAAAAGCAGAATGTGATGTGAAGAATTTTGTAGCTCAATTAAAACAAAAAGGATTACTGGAAGAAAGCTTTGAGGAGTAAAGGATGTTATATAAAATCGCAGAATGTGTGACAGAATATAATCCGATTTATGAATATCTGGGAAATAAAATGAAGGGATATCGCTGGGATAAAGAGGAGGAAACCGACATTTCGTTGACCTTAACAGAAGCTGTTTGCCATTTAAAGCAGCAGCAACAGCCACATCTTACTTTAGGAGAGTGTGAGTATATTTATGCAGGTATGGAGTTTTATACAAAATTATTGCTTCATGAGGGAATGATGCTTCATGCCTCTGCAGTTGCCATGGAAGGAAAATGTTATTTATTTTCTGCACCCAGCGGAACAGGAAAATCTACACATACAAAACAGTGGCAGAAATTCTTTGGAGAAGAAAAAGCAGAAATTATTAATGATGATAAACCTGCACTTCGGAGAATGGAAGATGGCTGGTATGCCTATGGAACACCTTTTAGTGGCAAGACAGATGAACAGTTAAACAAAAAAATAAAACTGCAGGGGATTTGCCTTCTGGAACGGGGAGAAAAAAATGAAATTCAGAAATTATTACCCAAAGAGGCTATTTCTTTTCTTATGCAGCAAACCTTAATTCCTAAAAGAATGGATTTGGCAGAACAGCTTTTAAAATTAATGAACCAATTGTTATGTGAAATTCCGGTTTATAAAATGAAATGCAATATTTCTGCAGAAGCAGCAAAGATGGCTTATGAGGCTATGGTTGGAAATAATGGAAAAAAATAAAATAGAAGATATATTAAGAACAAAAGGAAGAATTGTAACAACTGCAGAGGGAATCAGTATGCTTCCCTGTATACGACCTCAAAAGGATATTTTGATTTTGGAAAAACCAGATGAGATTTTTCCGTTGGATGTATTATTATTTCGACGAAAAAACGGCGCTTATGTTCTCCATCGTGTATTGGAAGTCCGACAGGAGGAGTATGTTCTATGTGGCGATTCCCAATATCAAAAAGAGTACGGTATTAAAAGAGAACAGATTTTGGGTATTTTAAAAGGCTTCTATCGTGGAGAAAAATATATTGATTGTGCCAAAAACAAAGGGTACAGGACTTATATAAAGGTGTGGTGCAGTTCTTTGCTTTTACGGAAATGGGTGATACAATGTGCAAAGACAGTGTGGAAAATAAAAAGAAACCTTTCGCATGGATTTTAAAATATATAAAAAAACATCTGTGGAGACTAACTTTGCTTTCCGCAGTCAGTGCAAGTATGGCAGGAAGCTTTATTATTCTTGCATTGATATCCAGCCGCATTTTAGATGAGGTCACAGGAAAGGAAAAAAATCGGTTATTGTTTTACTGCTTGCTGCTTGCAGGCGTGGTTATTTTACTGGGGATTTTGAATATTCTTGCCAGTCATCTGCGTATATCCATAGCCGGAAAGTTAGATATGGATATGAAAGAAACAATTTTTGATACACTGTTTCATAAGAAATATCAGGAAGTATGGCAGTATCATTCAGGAGAACTGATGAATCGCCTTACCAGTGACATAGATGTTGTAATAACAGGCATAACAGGAATTATTCCACAAGTAGCTACCATAGCAACAAAGCTGATTTTCGGTATGGCAGTTTTATTATGGATTGATTTTTTCTTTGCCCTGTTAATTCTGGGAATTGGAATTGCTGTTTGCTGTTTTGGGCGTCTTTACAGCAGAAAGTTTCAATATATGCATAAAGAAATGCAGGAAAAAAGCGGAAGAGTACGTTCGTTTATACAAGAATGTATAGAAAATATGATAGTGATTAAATCTTTCTCCAATGAAACGTTGATACAGGAAAAGTTAAAAAAATATCAACAGGATTACTACCATGCCAGAGTAAAACGAAATACTGTCAGCAACATAGCAAATACAGGAGCTTATGTGGCATTTACAGCGGGATATTACGGAGCTTTGGCATGGGGAGCTTTTCACATTGCCGCAGGTACTATGACGTTTGGAGCTTTGGCTGCATTTTTGCAGATTATTAATCAGATGCGGACACCTTTTATGAATGTTTCCGGGCTGCTTCCTCAGTATTATAGTATGATTAGTTCTGCCAGCCGTCTGATGGAACTGGAAAATCTGGAAAATGAGGAAGATAAGGAAGTAGTAGAGGATTTAGGGGAATTTTATAATCGAATGGAAGAAATTGTTTTTGATCATGTATGGTTTACATATGAAAAAGAACCTGTACTTCGTGATCTCTCTGTTCGCATTTTAAAAAATTCCATGACTGCAATTATCGGTACATCAGGAAAAGGCAAAAGTACAATGATGAAGCTGATGTTGAACTTGATACAATGCGAAAAGGGGGAAATCTATTTTAAAACACAGGAAGGACAAGTTCCAATTGATGCGGGAACCAGAAAACTGTTTGCTTATGTACCGCAGGGAAATATGATATTTTCCGGTACATTAGAAGAAAATATTGCCTTTGCATGTAAAAATGTAACAGAGGAAGAAATTATGCAGGCAGCAGAAACGGCATGTCTGAAAGAATTAATAGAAAAGCTTCCTTACGGCTTGAAAACAATTTTAAAGGAACGTGGAAGTGGTCTTTCAGAAGGTCAAATTCAGCGACTTGCCATTGCCCGAGCAATACTCAGCGATGCTCCGATTTTATTGTTGGATGAATGTACATCTGCTTTGGATGAAGAAACAGAAAAGCAGGTCTTAAAAAATCTTCAAAAATTAAAAACAAAAACGATTATCTGCATTTCTCACCGGCCTGCAATGCCAGAAGGCTGTGATCAGGTAATACGTTTAGAAAACAAAAGACAGGTACCGTAAAGAGATAACGGTATCCTGTCTTTTGTTGATTAACGCTCCATCATACTGATTGATTCAATTCCAACGCTTCCGCCTCGTACAACTTCAATGGTCTGAAATTCTTCTTTAAACAGTTTAATAACAGCATCGTTTTTTGTTGCTGTCTGGACAAATTCCAGAAGAAGACTGTCTTTCCCATAATCAATGACTCTTGCTTTGAAAGTTTCTGCAATCTGAAATACTTCTACCTTGTCAGCAGGTGTGCAATTCATGACTTTTACATAGAGAATTTCTTTCATGCGGACAAAAATATCTGTAAAATCAATGACCTTAATTACTTCTACCATACGGTTTAACTGTTTTTTTATCTGCTCAAATGTTTCATCATCGCTGACAGTTGCAATGGTCATACGAGAAACAGTAGGGTCTTCAGTGGTACCTACAGTAAGGCTATCCAGGTTGTAACATTTACCGGAAAAAAGACCGGAAATTTTAGAAAGAACACCAACCTGATTTTCTACATACAGTGAAATCCATCTTTTTTTCATTCCTTTATTCATGCTTGGCTCCTCCTAACAGTCCATAATCATATCTTCTAAAGTTCCTCCCGGCTTAATCATTGGATACACCATTTCTTCAGGATCAATGATAAATTCAATGATTGTAGGAGTCTTTGTATTTTTCTTTGCTTCCTCAAAGGCAGCAGCAATTTCTTCTTTTTTTGTAACACGGATACCTTTTGCACCGTAACTCTCTGCCAGTTTTACAAAATCAGGAGTATATTCAGGGAATTCGGCACATTCTGTGCGGCGGGACAGTGCGCCTGCTTTTAAATTAGTCATACTATAACGTTTTCCATAGAAAAGTTTTTGCCATTGACGGACCATACCTAAATATTCATTATTAAAAATACAGGAAATAATCGGAAGCTCCTCTAAAACAGCAGTAGCCATTTCCTGAATGTTCATCTGCACGCCTCCATCTCCGGAGATAGAAATAACAGGAACATCAGGGTTTCCGATTTTTGCACCGATTGCACCTGGAAGCCCGTATCCCATAGTTCCCAGACCACCGGACATAACCAGACGTTTTTTCTCTGTAATATCAGCATATTGGGAAACTAACATCTGATGCTGTCCTACATCTGTCACCAAAATACATTCTTCAAACTGCTGATTAATTTCTGAAATAATATCAAGAGGGCTCATAAGTGGACGGTTTTTCATAGTCAGAGGATGTTCTTCCTGCCAATTATGAATTTCATCCAACCATTTTTGGGTATCTTGTGCTTCTACATACTCATCCATTTTTATAAGAGCTTCTTTTGCATCTGCTACAATAGGAATATCAACATGAATATTTCTGGAAATAGAAGCAGTATCAATATCTATGTGAATAATCTGTGCATTTGGTGCAAAGGCATGGAGTTTACCTGTGATGCGGTCATTAAATCGTGTTCCAATGGAGAATAAGACATCACAGTTACTTACAGCCATATTGGCAGCATAAGCTCCGTGCATACCGAGGTTACCAATAAAGTAGGGACTTTTCGTGGAAATCGCACCACGTCCCATAATCGTTGTTATAACCGGAATTTGCGTTTTTTCCACTACTTTTGTAAAAATTTTATTTGCCCTTGCAATATTTACACCACCGCCTGCCAAAAACAGAGGTCTTTTAGCCTTTTGAAGTATTTTTAAGGCACGTTTTAACTGACCGATATGAACACTGGTATTTGGTTTGTATCCTCGAATATTTACAGATTTTGGATATTCAGGGTTTCCAAGTTCAGCCATAACATCTTTTGGAAGATCAATGAGGACCGGACCAGGTCGTCCTGTTCGTGCAATATAAAAGGCTTCTTTAATAATACGCCCTAAATCTTCACGTTTTTGAACAGTAATACCATATTTGGTAATACTTCTGGTAATGCCTACAATGTCAACTTCCTGAAAGGCATCATTTCCAATCAGATGTCTTGCCACCTGTCCGGTAAAACATACCAGAGGAACGCTGTCATAATTTGCAGTTGCAAGACCTGTGACCAGATTAGTTGCTCCCGGGCCGCTGGTTACCAGACAAACCCCTACTTTTCCAGTGGTTCTTGCATAAGCATCTGCTTCATGCACCAGAGCCTGTTCATGTCTTGGCAGGATAATATCGATGCCGCTTTGTTTATACAATTCGTCACTGATATCAATAGTACATGCTCCGGGATAACCGAAAAGTACATCTACACCTTCTTCTTTTAATGCTTTGACTAATAATTTGTTTCCGGATATTTGTTTCATATACACGTTGCCCTCCTTACGATTTTTTATAGCAAAAACGCTCCAAGCCGGATTGCTTAGAGCGAAAATATCATTTATCCTTTTCCTGTCACTGCATTTTATCACTATAATTTGTTAAAGTTATTTGTATTATAGTAGATGAAGTTGCTATCTGTCAACTATTTTCTAAGAAAAAAATTTGACAAACATGATTTCTGATGGTATAATGCCTCCCCGCTAAGTAAAATTATAGAGAAAGGATGGGAGTCATTTTATGACAATTTATGAAGAATTACAGCTCAATCAGGCAGGCTCCAAAACGGTAATTAAAAGTTCTCTGACCGGTAAGGAAAAATGGAGACATACAGCAATTTATTTGTTTAAGATTTTTATTACTATGGTATTCTGCATGGCGTTTGTAATTGGTTACAGTAAAATTTTCGGTGATGCAAACAGTGTTGTAGGTGTTGTGATTTTATTGTGCATCATGGTGTTCCGATTTGCAGATTTTGGTATTTATACCACTCACGGTCTTAGTTCCCTTTTCATTATTTTTGCTATTTTAGCTTTTGGGCCAAGATTGGCAAATATGGGTGGTCTTTTTACAGAATTACTTGTAAATTTATTATGTATTTTTATTCTAATGCTTTTAGGTTGCCATAATGTTATTATGGGAAACCATTCTACTTTAGTTTTAGGTTATTTACTTTTGTATGGTTATGATGTTACAGGTAAAATGTATGTTTTACGCCTTGCAGGTCTTGCTGTAGGAGCAGTACTTACAGGAATTGTATTTTATCGCAATCATAAACATGTTACTTACAAACGAAACTGGAAGGATCTCCTTCGTGAATTTGATTTACATTCTATGAGAACCAGATGGCAGCTTTCTGTCACATTTGGAGTATCTACAGTTATTCTTTTAGCGGGTTTGTTACATATTCCAAGAGCTATGTGGGCAGGAATTGCAGCAATGTCTGTCATTCTTCCTTTTCACGAGGATATAAAGACCAGAGTAAAAGGAAGAATTCCGGGAAATCTGGCAGGTGGAATTGTATTCTTATTGGTTTATCCGATTTTGCCGGAAGCTTTTTATCCTTACATTGGTGTAGTGGGTGGAATTGGTGTTGGTCTTTCAGCAACTTACGGTTGGCAGGCAGTTTTCAACTCTTTTGGAGCTATGGCAATTGCTGTAAGTATTTTAGGAGTTCCGGGAGCTGTATTTTTCCGAATTTTTAACAATATTTTGGGCGCTGTATATGGATTACTTTTTAATCGTGTATTCCAATATTCTGTTTCAAAAATCGGTGAACCTGCCATACAGGATTAAAAAGCCGTTGACAAGGTGAAACAGCAAAGCTAAAATAAATTTATATTCAACGGTTATAAGGAGGAAAATACATTATGGTACATCATATTGTTATGTGGAAATTTAAACCGGAAATTCAGGAGTCTGAAAAACCGGCACTTAAAAAAGCAATGGCTGAGAATTTAAAGAGTTTAGTAGGAAAAGTACCGGGGCTTCTGACAGTAGAATTTGTAGAAGAACCATTATCATCCAGCACACATGATATGGCGCTGGTGACAACTCTTGAAAAAGCAGAAGATGTAGCTGTATACGGCTCACATCCAGAACATGTAAAGGTAGCGGATACTTATGTTCGCCCTTATGTAACAGAGAGAGCATGTTTAGATTATGAATAAAAAAGTCAGGTGATTGTGACTTTGGCTAAAGAGGCTAACCATTTTGATTAGCCTCTTCTGCATGAAAATAACTATGAAGACAACTTTATCAGTGCCCTTACTAGGATACCAAGCAATACAATGCTATCAAATACAAAAAGCAATACGATATTTTGTACATAACCATGTATAAATAAAATAGTGAAAATTTCTACTGACAACATAACAAAACAAAAGGAATTGCTTAAATAATCGGAAACGGTTTCATTTATGTGTTGATTATTAGATGCTATTTTCCATCTCAAACAAAATCGAAGACCAAAACGAGTAATAAGACAAACGAGTGGATAGAAAAAGATAAAGGTTTTTCCTGCCAGACTGCTTACTTGCGTTTTGTTCCATTGTATGGGAATATAATCCGGTAAATTCGGATATACCAAAAATGCGGTAAAAAGAGAAACGCCTGTAATAAGAAGCCAGATTAAAAATCCGCCCCACAGATAGAAAAAACTTACAGTATCTACTTTCAAGAGTTGTTTATTTTGCTCCCAATATTCCGATGTTTCGGGAGTATATGCTGTTATATCCAAATTTTCATAGGAAAGCTCTTTCTCTCTTAATAATTGTTCACAAATGCTTTTAGCATTCTCGGCATCAAGCATATCCGTATCTAGAGTTTCTCTACGTTTTTGAATAATATCTTTTAATGATTTTTTTCCTTGCATTGCATAAGAAATATCCTCAATAGAAATACCCAAAGTACGTAGATAAGCAATTTTTTGAATGTCTTTCATATCTTGATTAGTATATTCCCGATATCCGTTTTTCTTATTCCTATCAGGTGAGATTAGCCCTTCTTTTTCGTAAAAGCGAATACTGGAACGATTAAGCCCTGTTTTGTCTTCCATTTCTTTTATAGTCATAATATATACGCCTCTTTTCTAAATTCTTCTTCATTTCTGTCATTATCATATAGTATAAACAAGGTTTACAGTCAAGTATTTTTAGAAATACAGTGCAATAAGTTGATAATTTTTATAATGTGAATTTTATAAAAAATCCTGATAGACAGATGACGTATTTCTCATCCTATGCTATAATAATATCTTTGATAAAATTAAAATTATGGAGAATATCTATGAGTCAGGGAACGGAATTTTTAACGCTTATTAACGAAAAACTGAAACATAAAATTCAAGAAGTCAATCATGCACTTTCTGAAGGACAAAAAGAAATAGAAAGCATGCATACCTATTATTGGGACAATTATACAGAGATGGATCAATATGGGTATGAAAATTTTGATAACCAACAAGCGCTTTTTCAACAAGTAAATGCTAATCAAGAGCAGTTTGCTTATCGCCAGCGTCTGGAGAAAATGATAGACTCTCCTTTTTTCGGAAGAGTTGATTTCTGTTATGAAGGGGAAGAAGAACCGGAGCAGTTTTATATCGGAATTGGAAATTTTTCTGAAAAGACAGGACATGTTCCTTTGATTTATGATTGGAGAGCACCGGTAAGCGGTTTATTTTATGACTATGACAAAGGTACTGCCAGTTATACCGCACCGGCAGGTATTTTACACGGAGAAATCACTTCTAAATGGCAGTACAAAATTCGCCGTGGAAAAATGATTTATGAATTTGAAAGTGATGTAAAAATTGATGATGATATTTTAAAAGCTGAATTAGGAAGTAACGGAGATGTGCAGCTTAAAAATATTGTACGAACCATTCAGAAAGAACAAAATGCCATTATTCGAAATACAAAAGATAAAATTATGGTCATTCAGGGAGCAGCAGGAAGTGGGAAGACATCCGTAGCACTTCATCGTATTGCTTATCTTTTATACCATGACAGGGAACATTTAAAATCTTCTAATATTTTAGTCTTATCTCCCAACAGTGTTTTTTCTGATTATATTTCTCATATTCTTCCTGAGCTGGGAGAAGAAAATATTCAAGAAATGAGTTTCGATTTATATGCCTATAAAGAGTTAAAGCCCTTTGTTTATGACTGTGAAGACCGATATCATCAGATTGAAAGAGAGCTTGCTTTTGCAGACGAACAGCAGATAAAAAGAATGCGCTGGAAACAGTCAAAAGATTTTCTTGATGAAGTGGAAGCTTTTCTTTTAGAATTAGAAGACGAGCTTATGAATTTCCAGACCATAGAATACAGAGGATTTGAGAAAACAGAACAGGAGATTTTAAATTTATTTTATTTCAAATTTCAGGATATTCCGCTTCTTTCCAGAATGGAAGCAGTGCTGGAATATTTTATAGACGAATATGAAACCTTAAAAGATTGTACGTTACCGGAAGAAGAACGGGATATGCTTTATGGGAAATTCATGAAAATGTACGAAACAAAAGATTTGTATGTTTTATATAACCGCTTTTTAAAATCCTTTGGTTTCACTCCCCTGCCATACTGTTCTTATGAAAAACGATTATTGCCTTATGAAGATGTATATCCCATGCTTTATTTAAAATATCGCCTGTTTTCTTCCACACAGCAAAAAACAGTGAAGCATTTGGTTATTGATGAAATGCAGGATTATTCTTATGTGCAGTATATCATTTTAAAAGAACTGTTTCATTGTCCAATGACGATTTTAGGTGACAAAGCACAGACTATGGAAGCAGAAGTGCAGGATGTATTAGAATTTTTACCGGAAATTTATGGAAAACAGATACGTGTTATTTATATGAATAAAAGCTACCGCAATACAGTGGAAATCGCATCTTATGCGAACAAAATTACCAATGTACAGGGGGTAGAATTATTTGAGCGTCATGGAAGACCCGTAGAAGAAAAGACTTTTTCTGCTCTGACAGAGATGCTGGATGAAGTGCTGAAAAACTTAAAGCTTCAGGAAAACGAATATGAAACGGCAGCGGTCATTACCACTACAGAGGAAGCGGCTGTTTTTGCCTATCAATATTTAAAAGAGAAATTTCCTCAGACTTTTTATATTGATAAAGACAGCTCTACATTTCAAAAAGGACTTACCATCACTACTTTTTATCTGGCAAAGGGTTTGGAATTTGATCAGGTATTTGGAATTTCCGGGAAAAGAAATACGCCGCTTCTGAAACAGGCAGGGTATATTTGTGCCACCAGAGCATTGCACGAATTGTATATGTACCAATGGGAGGAAGAAAGCCATGATAAGAGAAATTGATTTATCTGAAATTTCTGATGGGAAACGATATGGACATAAGGATATGGTAAAAGCCGGCTGCAATGATTGTAAAGGCTGTTCGAAATGCTGTCAGGGTATGGGACATTCTATTGTTTTAGATCCTTATGATGTGTATCTTTTAGCACAAAATTTAAAGCAGAGTTTTGAAGAACTGTTGTCTTATGCAATAGAATTACAGGTAGCAGAGGGGATTATTCTTCCCAATCTAAAGATGACTGGTGCAGAAGAAAAATGCAGTTTTTTAAATGAACAGGGAAGATGTTCTATTCACGGCTTTCGTCCGGGTTTTTGCCGTATGTTTCCTCTTGGGAGAATTTATGAAAATAATGATTTTCAATATTTTCTTCAGGTCAAGAAATGTCCTCAGGAACCAAAGACAAAGGTAAAAATCCAAAAATGGCTGGGAATAGGAGATATTCGCAAATACGAAGTTTTTGTAAAAGACTGGCATTATTTTTTAAAAGAAATACAGGAACTTTTGGAAAAAGCACAAGACGAAACTTTATCAAAACAGTTTTCTGTTCAGCTTTTGCAGCTTTTTTATATCATGCCTTATGAAACAGAACAGGATTTTTATTCACAATTTTATCTTAGATTAAAAGAAATGAAAAAAAGATTTCTTTAAAAAGTAAGGAGATAGACCGAAAAAAATGGTTTATCTCCTTATTTATTAGGCTTCTTCGCTATTTTCTTTTTTCGTATTTTTAAAAATTTGATGTCTGAAAAACAGTATAATTGCCAAAAGGATAATGCCAATGGAAATAAACTGTGAGGTGGAAAGAAGTCCAACGGTTCCTCTGTCATCACTTCTTAAACATTCTACAAGAAATCTGCCAATTCCGTAAAGCAGCATATAGAGAATACCAACATTTCCGGCTTTTTTATTATGCTTGCTGTATACAAGTAAAATACCTGTAATAATGAAATCTCCCGCTGAAGAAATAAGCTGTGTAGGGATAAGAGGAACACCTGCCGGTGCAAAACTTCCTTCCGGAAATGTTACACCCCAAAAGGTATCTGTTGGTCTGCCATAACAGCAACCTGCAAGAAAACAGCCAATTCTTCCAAATCCCTGAGCAACAGCAATAGAAGGAGCCAACAAGTCAAAATATTCCCAACAAGGTAATTTTTTTATGCGACAGTAAAGAATTCCTACCAAAGCACCTACAATAATTCCTCCGTAAACAACAAAGCCTTCTGAGCCTAATACGTCCATGGGATTTTTCAGAAAGCTGTCAAATTCTACAAGAACATATAAAAGCTTTGCTCCCACAAAGCCACTTAAAATACCAAAAATAGCAATATCTAAAACAGCCTCATCTTTGTATCCGTACTTTCTTGCACGATACATACCCATGAAAACACAAACTAAAATGCCTAAAGCAATCATCAAACCATAGCTATGTACGGTAAGTGGTCCTATGGAAAATAAATCATTTTTCATTTTTGCATCTCACTTTCTTATATCAAATTTCATTCGTTTTACCATTATAACATCTTTTTTGAAAAAAATCATTATTCTCTTTTTTTCCTTTCCGGCAAATGTTAGAATAGGAGAAGAATATCGTATAGAAAGCAGCAGGTTTATTTTATGAAAATATTACATACGGCAGACTGGCATATCGGAAAACTTCTGGAAGGAAAAAGCAGGCTGGAAGAACAGAGAGTTGTTTTAGAACAATTTGTTTCCATTGCAGATACGACCAATGCAGATGTTATCTGTATTGCCGGAGATGTGTTTGATAACGGGCATCCTTCTGCAGGAGCAGAAATGCTTTTATACCATACATTAAAAGAATTGAGTAAACAGGGGCAGCGTCTGGTAGTTTTGATTGCAGGAAACCACGATCAGCCCTCCCGTCTGGAAGCCATTGTCCCTCTTGCCAGAGAACATGGTATTATCATTTACGGAACTCCTCGAACCAAAATTCCTTCCGGTAAATATGGAAATTTTGAAATAGAGTCTTTAGAGGAAGGGGTATTTTCTTTTTCCTGTAAGGGAGAAAAAGCGGTTTTTGCCTGTATTCCCTATGTCAGTGAAAAAACATTAAATGAAGTCTTGTATCGAGAAGAAGACAGTGATGAGAAACGGGCAGTAGATTATGCAGAAAAAATAGGAGAATTGTTTCAAAAGAAAGCAAGCTGGTATCAAGAAGATACCATAAATGTACTGGTAAGCCATGTTTTTACTTTAGGTTGTAAGAAAGATGGTTCAGAACAGGGAATGATGCTGGGAAACAGCTATTTGCTTTCTCCTGAAGTATTTCCTGAAAAAGCTCAGTATGTAGCTTTGGGACATGTACACAGACCACAAAAAGTAATAGGAAGTCATGGCAGAATTCGATATAGCGGTTCACCTTTACCCTATCGTTTGCAGGAAACGGTGATTGCAAAACAATGTTCTCTTGTCACTTTGCACCCTCAGGAAGAAGCTGTGGTAAAAGAATTCTATTTTGATAATCCAAAGCCCATTGAAAAATGGGTTTGTGAAAGTTATGAAGAAGCATTAAAAAAATGTGAGGAAAATCAAAACCGTCCTTGTTATGTATATTTGCAAATTTACACAGATACCTATATCCGAGAAGAACAGCTAAAAGAATTAAAAGGTTATAAAGAAGATATTTTAGAAGTTATTCCTGTTTTTCCTGAAACAGAGCAAAAAAAGACAGGAACTGTTTTTACAGAAAAGAGTTTTTTAGAATTATTTTTAGATTATTACCAGGAAAAGAAAGGGATTTTACCCGAAGAGGAAATTTTAGAAACTTTGCAGGAAATTTTGAAAGAGGAGGACGAAAATGAAACCGATTTCCATGAAAATGAAAGGATTAAATAGTTTTTTAGAGGTTCAGGAAATCGATTTTGAGAAACTGACCAGTCAGGGACTTTTTGGGATTTTCGGCCCTACAGGAAGTGGAAAAACCAGTATTTTAGATGGAATGACACTGGCTCTTTATGGGACTACTTCCAGAAACAGTACCAATTATATTAACGTAAATACAGATAAAGCTTCTGTAGAATATATTTTTTCCATACAGGAAAAGCAACTCCATAAATATCTGGTGTCTCGAAGTTTTAAAAGGACAAAAGATGGAGGTATTCGCAGTGACAGTGCAAAATTTGTGGATATTACCGAAGAAGAGCCTGCAATTTTAGCAGACAGAGTAGGAACGGTAAATGCTAAATGCCAAGAAGTTCTGGGACTTTCCAAAGATGACTTTTTCCGTACCGTAGTGCTGCCTCAGGGAAAATTTTCTGAGTTTTTAAAGTTAGAGGGCATGGAAAGAAATAAAATGCTGGAACGGCTTTTTCATTTGGAAAAATATGGAGAGCGCCTTGCTTTTCTGGTAAAGGAACAGGCAGGACAGTGGGAAGGAAAACGCAGAGAACAGGATGGTGCGCTTTCTCGTTATGAAGCTGTTACAACAGAGGCAATTCAAGGTTTAGAACAGAAAAAGGCAGAATTAGAACAAAATCTGTCCCAAAAAGAAATTGCTTTAAAAAAAATGCGAAAAAAGTTAGAGGACAGTAAAGAACAAATTTCATTGTGGGAAGAATACGATGCCGCTTGTAAAAAAGAAATTTTGCTTTCCCAAGAACAGGAAGAAATAGATTTTTTACAGGAAAATTTGAAAAAAGCGGAGATTGCTAATAAGCTTTTCCCTTATTTCACAGATTATCAGGAAAGCATTACGAAAGCAAAAAATTCAAAACAAAAAGCAGATACGCTTACAGAAATGTGTAAGGCAATTACCCAGAGATTTCACTCAGCGCAGGAGAGTTTTCAGAAAGCAGAAGAAGGTAAACAGAACAAACTGCCTGTCTGGGAGCAGAAGAAGAAAAATCTTTTGGATGCACTAAAGCTTTCAGAAGAGCAAGATAAACAAAGGCAGCTTTTTGATGAACAGAAGAAATCCTGTGAAGAAACAAAGAAAGAACTGTGGGATGCACAGGAAAAAATGGAAAAGCTATTGCAGGGTATCGAGGTACGAAAAGCTGAAAAAACAAAACTGCAACAGGCAATCATAGAAAATACCGTTTCTTCAGAAGTCCAACAAATGATTATGGATGGATTTCAAAAAACCAGAGATTTAATGCAACTGAAAAATAGAAGAACTGTCCTTGAAAAAAACCTCAAAGCAGATGAAAAAAATATAGCGGAAAAAGAAAAAGAAAAAAGAGAACTTTTACAGCTTTTAAAAGAAAAAGAGACGGAAAAAACAGCATATCTTCAAAAAACATGGGAAGACCAAAAGAAAAAATGTGAAAAACTTTCCGCTGAAATAGAAACAGCTCAGACAAATAAAATAGAACTGCAAGAAAAAAAAGAAGCGCAGGAGCAGCTTTATGTAGAAAATATGGCAGCTATTTTGGCAACTTCTCTGGAAGAAGGTATGCCCTGTCCTGTATGCGGAAACATTCATCATGAAAAAACACAGACATTATCACAGAAAGCCGATATTCTGGCATTGCAAAAACAGAAAGAAACATTAGAAAAAGAAATACAGAATGTTCATGAAACGATAGCAGGATTAAAAACACAATTATTGCAGGAACAGCAAGTAGTTTTTGAAAATCTGCCAATTGCTTCAAAACTTGCAGAAGAATTACAAAACCTTCAAACAGAAATTGTAAAAAAAGAAACAGAAATAGAGGCACTTCAAAAAAACTATCAAGAAAGAAAGCTGGAATGGGAAACAGAAAATGAGGAAATCCATCAAAGAGAAAACGAGTTGAAACTGCAAAAGAAAGCTGTAAAAATGGAAGATTTTCAGACGGAATATGAAATATTGCAGGAAAAGAATAAAAAAAGGGAAGAACTACAAAAAAAACTGGAAATTTTAGAGCAAAATCTGGATGCCCGTATACAAAACCGTGAAAAGGGAGAGCGCATCATTCAGGAGCTAAAAGCAAAGCAAACAGAAACATCTTTGTTACAGAAACAAACAGAAGAAAAGCTTTTGGAAATAAGAGAAAAGATTTTAGAAAAAGCCGGAACAGAAGAAAAGCTTTCCGAAATATTAAACGAAGTCGAAAGTTCCATTATCACACTAAATCAACAGTATGAACATGAAAAAAATCTTTTTGATAAAGCAGCGACAGAAGAAAAAGAACTTTCTCAACAATTAGCTGCTGCAAAAGCTCTTGCGGAAGCTTCTGAAAAAGATAGTGTAAAAAAATATGCGTTTTTAAAAGAAAAAATGAAAAACTTTTCTGTTACCGAAGAAACGTATATTGAAAAATATTATACCGAAGAAAAAAAGTTCTCTCAAATAAAAGAAAAGATTGAAAATTTCCAAAAGGAGAAAATCCGTATTCAGGAACAAATACAGCAAATTAAGAAAAAGCTAGTAAAAGAACGTGTGGATAAATCTGAATTTATTCTTTTGGAAAAAGAAGTGCAGGCATTGGAAAATGAAACAACGGAAGACAATAAAAGCTTTGGCGCAGTACGAAAAGAACTGGAGCAAATGAAAGCCGCATGGGAAGAAAAAGAAAAAGTTTCTCTCCTTCTGGAGAAAATTCATCATAAACTAGATATTCTTTCTGAGCTGGAAGGACTGTTTCGAGGAAAACGCTTTGTAGAATATATTTCCCGCTATTATTTAGAACACATTGCAAGAGAAGCCGATGTAGGCTTAAAAGAAATGACAGGAAATACTTACGGTTTAGAAATTGATGAAAATACCTCTTTTATTATTCGTGATTATAAAAATGGTGGGGTATCAAGACCTGCCTCCACCTTGTCCGGAGGAGAGACCTTTATGGCTTCTTTGGCTCTTGCCCTTGCTTTATCTTCCCAAATTCAGATGAAGGGAGCAGCCCCATTGGAGCTGTTTTTCTTAGATGAAGGCTTTGGGACTTTAGATGAAAACTGTCTGGAGGTCGTAATGGAGGCTCTGGAAAAAATAAGAAACAAAAAGCGCAGCGTAGGTGTGATTACCCACGTAGAGGAAATTAAAAACCGTATCCCTGTTCATCTTCTCATTGAGCCTGCAAAAGCAGGAGAAGGGGGCAGTAAAATTTCCATAGAAGAATTATAAAATCAAAAGAAGAAGGAGTAAAACACATGATTTCTCATGAAGAATTAGAAGAATTTATTTGTCAGTTTCCCGTATATCAATATGCCTTTTTTAAACCGGAGGAAATTGATTTTTCCTTTCGTGTACGATGGATTTGCGAAAAAGAATGTGAGCGCTATAACTCCACATGGGCGTGTCCCCCTGCCGTAGGCACAGTGGAAGAATGCAGAAAACGCTGTCTTGATTATAAGGAATGTTTCCTGTTTTCTACCATTGCAGAAGTTTCTGATGTAATCAATTTTAAGGAAACACTGGCTACCAGAAAAGAACATGAAAAAATTACAGCAGAAATAGAACGCTTTATTCGAGAAAAAGGAACCGATTGCATGGCTCTTTCTACAGAGTCCTGCGATATCTGTGAAGTCTGTACTTATCCTAATGCGCCTTGCCGTTTTCCGGAAAAGATGCATCCTTGTGTAGAAAGTCATGGAATTATTGTCTGTGAGCTTGCCGAGAAATACAATATGGAATTTACGTTAAGCGCAAATCAGATTTTATGGTTTGGTATACTTTTTTTAAAATAACCGCATGATTTTGTATCATATTTCATAAGTTAGAGTAAGAACTTATGCAGGAGGCTTTTGGTGAAACGGAAATTAGGAGATTTTTCAGGAAAGATAGGAGACTCCTTACAAATTCCAAAAGATTTATCTTATAAAGAGGCAGTTCTTACACTTACCGGCTCTCAGGAGCTATATATTGAAAACTATAAATGTATACGCCAGTATCAGGATACCTGTATCATACTCCTTTCAAAAAGAAATAAAATTCAAATTGAGGGGAAAAATCTCCTTATTCTTTATTACACAGATGTGGAAATGAAAATAAGTGGAAATATCAGTAAAATTTTGTTTTTATAAGGAGGCTGTGTGTGCAGGATTGGAGTCATTACGGAAAGGGATATGTAAGAATAAAGGCGTATACCCAAAGCCCTGAACGCTTTTTGAATTTATGTGCTTATCACAAAATTACCGTATGGAATTTAATAAATAAAAATGATATTTATGAGATGAATTTAAGTATTAATGACTTTTTTCGTTTAAAAAACATTTGTAAAAAAACAGGTACAAAAATTCGAATTACAGGTAAATATGGACTGCCTTTCTTTTTTTATCGAAATAAAAAGAGAAAGGCATTTTTCATCGGTATTCTTTTAAGTTTTCTGATTTTATTTTTTCTCTCCGGTTATATCTGGAATATTCATGTGGAGGGCAATATACATAACAGCACTCAGAGTATTTTGAGTTATTTAGAAAAAATTGATGTGCGTCATGGAGTATCGAAAAAAAATTTAAACTGCGCTGTTATTGCAGAAAAGCTAAGAGGAGAATTTCCCAATATTACCTGGGTTTCTGCAAAGATTACAGGGAGCCGCTTATTTTTGGAAATCAAAGAAAATGATAATATTTATACGGAAAAAATCCCTGAAAAAGGTGCTTACGATTTGGTATCTGATAAAACAGGAAAAATTGTTTCCATGGTTACCAGAAAAGGAACTCCTCTGAAAAAGACAGGGGAGCTTTGTAAAAAAGGCGAAATCTTAGTAAGCGGCCGTCTGGACATTTTAAATGACAGCAAGGAAATAGAAAAATACGAATATACAGACGCTGATGCGGACATTTATGTAGAATATCCGTTAGAATATTATCAGCAGTTTTTCATGACTTATCAAAAGCCGATTTACACAGGAAAACAGAAAAAGGGGTATCTGCTTCAGGTGGGCGATTATTATTTTGATTTTAAGAGAAAGCCTCCATGGGAAACCTTTGATACCACAACAAATCTAAAACAGCTCTATCTTACAGAAAATTTCAAGCTTCCCATTTTCTACGGAAGCAGCACAGATTATGAATACCAAACAGGGGAGTTTGTCTATACTGAAAAAGAGGCAAGGGAAAAAGTAGAAAGTCATTTAAGCATACTTTTAAAAAGTTTAGAGGAAAAAGGGGTTCAAATATCCGAAAATCATGTTAAAATAAACATACAAAAAAATGTCTGCACAGCCAGCGGCACACTTCTGGCTGTTGAAAAAGCAGGGAAAAAAGCTCCCACAGACATTCTTCCGCAGCAAACAGAAAGGAATTTTGACATTAATGAGTAATATTTGTGAAGAAAAAATGGAATTGCCCGCAGAGCATGAACGAAATGTGTTCGGACAGTTTGATGAGCACATTAAAAAAATAGAAAAAACACTTGGAGTAACTGTAATCTCCCGAAATGGACAGCTTCGTATTTTAGGACCTATGACGGCATGTCAGCAGGCTGTAAAAATCATACGAGAATTTCTGGCATTGTCCCAAAAGGGAAATACCATTACCCAACAAAATGTAAATTATGCACTGGCTCTTGCAGCCGAAGAAAAAACTTCTGTAATTACAGAAATTGATAAAGAATGTATTTGCCATACTTTAAACGGACGTCCTATTAAACCGAAAACATTAGGACAGAAAGCATATATTGATGCAATCCGAAAAAAAATGATTGTGTTTGGTCTTGGCCCTGCAGGAACAGGAAAGACCTATCTTGCCATGGCAATGGCAATTACTGCATTTAAAAATGATGAAGTAGGCAGAATTATTTTAACAAGACCTGCTATTGAAGCAGGAGAAAAACTGGGATTTCTTCCCGGTGACCTGCAAAGTAAAATTGATCCTTATCTTCGGCCTTTGTACGATGCCCTTTACGAAATTATGGGAGCAGAAAGCTTTGCCAAAAACATGGAAAAGGGCTTAATTGAAGTAGCGCCTCTTGCCTATATGAGAGGCCGGACACTGGATAATGCCTTTATTATTTTAGATGAAGCCCAAAATACCACACCTGCTCAGATGAAGATGTTTCTTACCCGTATTGGTTTTGGCTCAAAAGTTATTGTTACCGGTGACCTTTCCCAAAAGGATTTGCCTTCCGATGCGAAATCAGGACTGGATGTTGCCCTTCACGTACTGAAAAAAGTTGAGGACATTGCCTTTTGTGAATTAACCAATAAGGATGTAGTGCGTCATCCGCTGGTACAAAAAATCGTGCAGGCCTATGACGCTTACGAGAAAAAAGAAGCAAACGAAAAAAGAGAAAAGAAGCCTCGCAAAGACAGGAGGAAAGAACGATGACACTGAATTTGGAAATGGAATATGAGGAAAATCTGGATTTTGATTACGAAGAGCTTGCAAAAAAAGTAATAGAAGCTGCTCTTGACTACGAAGGCTGCCCCTATGAAACGGAAATCAACCTTGTTTTAACCGGAAATGAGGAAATCCAACAGACAAATAGGGAATTTCGTAATATTGACCGTGTAACGGACGTTCTCTCTTTTCCTATGCTGGATTTTACAGCTCCGGCAGATTTCTCTGTTGCTGAGGAGGATGATACCTGTTTTCATCCGGAAAGCGGAGAATTAATTTTAGGAGATATTATGATTTGTATTCCCAGAATGCAGGAACAGGCAGAAAGCTACGGACATGGGCAGATAAGAGAATTTGCCTTTTTAATTGCCCACAGCATGCTGCACCTGATGGGCTATGACCATATGGAACCTGAAGAGGCAAAAGAAATGGAAAGAAAGCAGGAGGAAATTCTGGCAAGCCTTGGAATTACACGCTAAGAAAAGTGAATAAAACAGGAAAATCAGCCGATACTATAAGTATTCAAAAATAAGGAGGTTCTTATGAAAAGAATAATCTATGGTGTCGGCTGTTTCCTTATCGCGCTTTTCTTTACTGTGGGTTTTCTGATTACTTACCAGCTTACGGATTTAAAAGACAGGATTTATGCTTTAGAAGAAACAAATGCCTCTGCAAAGCAGCAGGTTTCCGTACCCGCTGTCAATTATAAAAACAAGACCTTTGTTCTGGAACATTATCAGGATGGGATTTTGCAAAAGGAGTCCTTCAAGCTTCATTCTTACGGCACAGACAAGGTGGTTTTCCGTCAGGAGGAAGCTCCTGCAAAAAACGCAGGCTATCAGCTTCAGGTTGAGGAGGGATATATCGTTGTATACGAAAATTCTCAAAATCAGGTTTTTGAATATACCGACATTCCTTTGGAAGCCCTGCCAAAAGAGCTGCAAGGTGAAGTGCTGCTGGGAAAGCAGATTAAAACCACTGATGAGCTTTATAATTTTCTGGAGAATTATTCCAGCTAAAATACACCAAAATCCCCTTCTGGACTTATAGACAAAAATAGTGTAATATAAAATGATGTGAAAATGAACCAAAGAGGGAAAATACATGAATATCAGAGAAAAATTAAAAGATAAAAAAAGGATTGTAATCAAAATCGGTTCTTCATCACTGACCCATAAAGAAACCGGACGACTGGATTTGATTAAACTGGAAATACTGGTTCGGGAGCTGGCAGACTTACACAATCAGGGGAAGGAAGTCATTGTGGTGTCTTCCGGCGCCATTGCCGTAGGTCGTGCTGCCATGGGCTTACAGGAAAAGCCTTCCCGTCTTTCTGAAAAACAGGCATGTGCAGCCATCGGACAGGCAAGGCTGATGATGATTTATCAGAAGCTGTTTGCAGAATACAGCCAGACAGCAGCACAGGTATTGATTACCAAATACACCATGGTAAATGATATTACCAGAGAAAATGCCAGAAATACTTTTCAAAGCCTTCTGGATATGGGCGCAATCCCTGTTGTAAATGAAAACGACACAGTTTCCACGGATGAAATTGAATTTGTCAATACCTTCGGTGACAATGATACGCTGTCTGCTTTAGTTGCTGCTTTGGTGGATGCGGATATGCTTATCCTGCTCTCTGACATTGACGGACTGTTTACAGACGACCCAAATGTCAACCCAAATGCAGAGTTTATTGATGTGGTAGAAAAACTGGATGACCATTTAATGAAAATGGGAAAAGGCTCTACCGGCAGCAAGGTGGGAACAGGAGGAATGGCAACCAAGCTTTCTGCTGCCCGAATTGCAACCGGTGCAGGAGCAGACATGGTCATTGCCAACGGCTCAGACTTCCATGTCATACATAAAATTATGCAGGGCAGAAAACACGGAACACTTTTTCTGGCAGATAAGAAAGAACAGGATATTTTACAGGAATTATTTGAAAATTTATAAAAAAGGAGAGGATGAACGAACATGGATCAAAATACCATTAACCGCATTAACGAACTGGCAAGAAAATCAAAGGGAGAAGGTCTGACACCGGAAGAAAAAGAAGAGCAGAGAAAGCTTCGTACAGAATATATTGCGGCAATCCGCATGAATATGCGTGCACAGTTAGATAATATTGACATTCAGGAAAAAGATGGAACGATTATCAATTTAGGTGAAAAATATGGCAGAAAAAAAGGAAATTAGAAAATATATTTTCGGAAAACGAAAAGAATTTACTCAGCAGGAAGCTGAGAAATACAGTGAAAAAATCTGTGAAACCCTTGTCTCCCTTCCGGAATTTCAGGAAGCAGATTGTATCTACGCTTATGTAGACTACAATAAAGAAGTCGTTACAAGAGGCATGATTGAAGCTGCATGGAAAGCAGGGAAACGAGTGGCAGTTCCAAAAGTAACCGGCGCTCATGAAATGAAATATTATTATCTGGAAAGCTTTGAGCAGTTAGAACCGGGGTATTTCCATATACCGGAGCCTGCATGGGGAGAAGAAGCAAAAGATGAGAACGCTTTTTTAATTGTTCCCGGTGTTGCCTTTGACGAAAACCGTCACAGAGCCGGTTATGGACAGGGCTTTTATGACCGCTATTTGTCCGTACATAGAAAGCATAAAACAGCAGCCGTTGCTTTTGACTTCCAGATTGTAGAAGAAGTACCTGCGGAAGCTACGGATATTTTTCCCGACAAAGTAATTACAGAAACAAGAATAATCAATTAAAGGATGAATTTAATGGAAAATACAACACTTTTATTTAATGATGAAATGGAAAACATAATTGACGCTATGGATTTAAGTCAGGAAGCTCCCGTGGAAGAACCTCAGCGTCAGTATTGGTTTATGAAAAAAGCACGTCAACTTGTAAAAGAACAGTCTGAAAAACTGGGAAGACCGCTTACTGCCAATATTACGACTTTCGGATGCCAGATGAATGCCAGAGACTCTGAAAAACTGGTAGGAATTTTAGAGCGCATCGGCTATGTGGAAGTTCCTGACGAAAACGCAGATTTCGTAATTTACAACACCTGTACCGTAAGAGAAAATGCAAATCTCCGTGTATACGGACGACTGGGTTATCTCCACAGTCTGAAAAAGAAAAATCCCCACATGATGATTGGCTTATGCGGCTGTATGATGCAGGAACCGCAGGTAGTGGAAAAGCTGAAAAAAAGCTATTCCTTTGTCAATCTGATTTTCGGTACCCATAATATTTATAAATTCGCAGAGTTAGTGGTTTCTTCTCTGCTTTCTGACCGTATGATTATTGATATCTGGAAAGACACAGACAAAATCGTGGAAGACCTTCCGGTAGAGCGAAAATATCCATTCAAATCCGGTGTCAATATTATGTTTGGCTGCAACAATTTCTGCAGCTATTGTATTGTGCCTTATGTACGAGGCAGAGAACGCAGCAGAAATCCGAAAGATATCGTAAGAGAAATTGAACGTCTGGTAAAAGACGGCGTTGTGGAAGTTATGCTTTTGGGACAAAATGTAAATTCCTACGGAAAGAATTTAGACGAGCCAATGACCTTTGCCCAGCTTCTTACGGAAATTGAGAAAATCGAAGGCTTAGAACGTATTCGCTTTATGACTTCTCATCCAAAAGATTTATCTGACGAGCTCATTGAAGTTATGAAAAACAGCAAGAAAATCTGTAAGCATCTTCACCTTCCCTTACAGTCAGGAAGCAGCGATATCTTGCAAAAAATGAACCGCCGATACGATAAGGAAAAATATTTAAATCTGGTAGAAAAAATCAGAACAGCTATTCCTGATATTTCTCTTACCACAGATATTATTGTAGGATTTCCGGGAGAAACAGAAGAAGATTTTCTGGAAACCGTTGACGTAGTAAAGAAGGTTCGCTATGACAGTGCCTTTACCTTTATTTACTCCAAACGTACGGGAACACCTGCTGCCGTTATGGAAAATCAAGTGCCGGAGGATGTAGTAAAAGACCGTTTTAACCGCCTTCTGGAAACCGTACAGACCATTGGCAGAGAAATGTCTGCAAGAGATACCGGAAAGGTCATGGAAGTTCTGGTAGAGGAACAGAACAGTCAGGACAAGCATTTGATGACCGGACGTCTTTCCAACAATCTGCTGGTGCATTTTGAGGGAGATACTTCCTTAATCGGACAGCTTTGTCAGGTTCGTTTAGATGAATGCCGCGGCTTTTATTATATGGGAACGAAAGTAGGATAAAAAAGAAACAATACCATCTTAAAGAAGTAAGGATACTCCCTACCTCCATTTTTAATGCGAGATATGGAATATCCTTATTTTTGTAGAGCAAAAGGCGTTTTCTTGCAATTGCAACTGATATTTCATGTGTTATTAAGAATTAACAGATAATATACATTTCTCTAAAATATAGTCTTTAAATACAAAGAAAAAATATGTTATTATATAAATGAAAAACAACAAAAAATATGTCTAAGAAAGATATAGAAAGCTTTAAAATCTAAAGCAAATGGTTGTAGGAGGTGACACGCATGAAAAATCTAAAGCAAATGGTTGTAGGAGGTGACACGCATGAAAAAATTTATTGGCACAGTTGGCATCGGACTTATATGTTGCCTGATATTTGTTATTTTGTGGAGAGGAAAAAATCCTGAAAGAAATGGGGAAGGTTTTACTCCAATAAAAGAAGAGAACGTTGTCGGAGAACTGTATGTTCCAGAAGGCTATGTTTATAACGGTGGTGAAAGTTTTATAGAGCGATATGTGTTTGAGTATAACGGATATGAGACAACTGATAAGATTGTTTATGATAAAGAAGATGGAAAATACATAATTAGAAGAAATGTGATTGACAAAAGCCGCTTAACAGAAATTAATTTTACTAAAGTTAAAAAAAATAGTAATGCGTTTGACACAAATTATTCTGACAAACAGTATGAAGATTATTTTGATGTAATTACAATGGTAGAAAATACTCCTACAGTTGTCAGAGTTTGTTCCTATATTTATTGATGCGAATGGCTGTTTAGACTATGATTGTATTGATTTACAGAATAACCAAGATATAACAGAAAAAGTTGATTTGTGGGAAGATATTATGTAGACAATTAAAATAATATGTTCTATGACAATAGTTGGGGCGGGATTTCCTGAATTCCGCTCCATAGTTGTATTTGGAAATGTTTTTATATTTGCATAGGAAAACTCAAATTTATAACAAAGATACCGACACACTCTGTTTTGTCTTGAATAATATTCCTAAATTTGATAAGATGTTAACCGAATATAAGAATATGATAAGTATCCTTGTTTCTTAGATATGGAAATAAGGATATTATGATATGGAAAAATTTTTAAAAGGAAAAAATATAGGAAAATACATGGGAATTTCAATAAAAGACGTAAATATTGCATCGATTTCTCCGATGATGCAGCATTATGTAAAAACCAAAGAAGAATATAAGGACTGTATCTTATTCTACCGCTTAGGGGACTTCTATGAAATGTTTTTCGAGGACGCAGAAATCGTGTCCAAAGAATTAGAGCTTACCTTAACGGGAAAGGACTGCGGTATGTCAGAACGCGCGCCTATGTGCGGAATACCTTTTCATGCGGCAGAGGTCTATTTAAATCGCTTAATCAGCAAAGGATATAAAGTAGCAATCTGTGAACAGATGGAAGATCCCAAGCAAACAAAAGGAATTGTCAGAAGAGAGGTTATCCGTGTGGTAACACCGGGAACTACATTAAACACACAGGCTCTTGATGAAACAAAAAATAATTACATCATGTCCGTGGTCTATGTTTCCAACCGCTTTGGCATTGCCATTGCGGATATTACCACAGGTGTGTTCATGGTTACGGAGGTCGATGAAATCCGAAAACTGCTGGACGAAATTTATAAGTTTTCTCCGGCAGAGCTTGTGTGCAACGAAGCCTTTACTATGAGCGGCATTGAAATTGACGAGCTGAAAAACCGTTTGAATATTTCTCTTTCTGCTCTGGATAACTGGTATTTTGACGATGATTTATGCGCCCGTACCTTAAAAGAACATTTTCATGTGGGAACACTGGAGGGCTTGGGATTAAAGGACTATAACTGTGCGGTAATTGCAGCAGGAGCTTTGTTTACTTATCTTCTGGAAACACAGAAAAACTCCATGGAGCATCTGCGTCAGATTACTCCGTATAGTACAGACAAATATATGCTCATTGACAGCTCCACAAGGCGTAATCTGGAGCTTACAGAAACCATGCGGGAAAAGGCAAAAAGAGGTTCTCTTTTATGGGTACTGGATAAAACCAAAACAGCCATGGGAGCTCGTATGATGCGCAGCTTTATTGAACAGCCCTTAATCGATGAAGGAGAAATTAACGCACGTTTAGACGCAGTGGAAGAAATCAACTGTCATGAAATGGACAGAGAAGAGATACGGGAATATTTAAGCCCTGTTTATGACATGGAGCGTTTAATCAGCCGTGTCAGCTATCAGTCTGCCAATCCAAGAGATTTGATTTCTTTTAAAAGCTCTATTTCCATGATACCGTACATACGTCAGCTTTTGTCCCAGTTCCAGTGTGAGGAACTCCAAAAAGTATATGAGGAAATGGATGATTTACAGGATTTATATCAGCTTTTGGAAGCCTCTATTGTGGACGAGCCCCCTCTTGCCATGAAAGAAGGCGGCATTATCAAAGAAGGGTATCAGGAGGATATCGACCATTTCCGTGAAGCCAAAACAAAGGGCAAGGTATGGCTTGCCGAGCTGGAAGCAGAAGAAAAAGAAAAAACAGGTATTCGTACCTTAAAAATCAAATACAATAAGGTTTTCGGCTATTATCTGGAGGTCACCAATTCCTTTAAGGACATGGTTCCGGATTACTACACCAGAAAGCAGACCTTAACCAATGCAGAGCGTTATATCACACCACGCTTAAAAGAATTAGAAGATATGATTTTAGGTGCGGAGGACAAGCTTTATGCACTGGAATATGAAGCTTTCGTCTCCATTCGAACAAAAATTGCGGCAGAAGTAGAGCGTATTCAGAAAACAGCCCGTGCCATTGCCAAGCTGGATGCCTACGCATCTTTAGCTCTTGTAGCATCTCGCAATCAATTTGTCCGCCCCAAAATCAATACCAAAGGCGTTATTGATATTAAAAACGGCAGACATCCGGTAGTGGAAAAAATGATTTCCAACGATATGTTTATTCCAAACGATACCTATTTAGATAACGGGAAAAATCGTGTTGCCGTTATTACAGGACCGAACATGGCAGGAAAATCCACCTATATGCGTCAGTCTGCTTTGATTGTTTTAATGGCGCAAATCGGTTCTTTTGTGCCTGCTGAAAAAGCCAATATCGGAATTGTAGACCGTATTTTCACCCGTGTAGGCGCATCGGATGATTTGGCAAGCGGACAGAGTACCTTTATGGTGGAAATGACAGAGGTTGCCAATATCCTGCGAAACGCTACCTCAAAAAGCCTTTTGATTTTGGATGAAATCGGCAGAGGAACCAGCACCTTTGATGGACTTTCCATTGCATGGGCAGTGATTGAGCATATCAGCAATACCAGAATTTTAGGCGCCAAAACTCTATTTGCTACCCATTACCATGAGCTGACAGAATTAGAAGGAAAGCTGGCAGGGGTAAACAACTACTGTATTGCAGTAAAAGAGCGAGGCGATGACATTGTCTTTCTTAGAAAAATCGTAAAAGGCGGAGCAGATAAAAGCTATGGTATTCAGGTTGCCAAGCTTGCCGGTGTCCCTAACTCTGTTATTGAACGGGCAAAGGAACTGGTAGAGGAGCTTGTCAGTGCAGATATTACAGCCACTGTAAAAAATATTGCTTCCGAAAACAAAAAGCAAAAGACAAAACCGGCCGTTCATTTTGACGAGGTAGATATGGAGCAAATTTCTCTTTTTGATACAGTAAAGGATGACGATGTCATTGAAGAGTTAAAATCCATACAGTTAGATGAATTGCGGCCGGTAGATGCTTTAAATATTTTATATCGACTTCAAAACAAACTGAAAAACAGATGGTGATAAAAATTGAGAAAAATTGCAGTTTTAAGTCAGAATACAATTGATAAAATTGCTGCGGGAGAGGTGGTAGAAAGACCTGCTTCCGTAGTAAAAGAACTGGTAGAAAATGCCATTGACGCAGGGGCTACGGCAATTACGGTAGAAATCAAAGAGGGCGGTATTTCCTTTATCCGTGTTACCGACAACGGGGGCGGTATCCCAAAGGAACAAGTACCTCTGGCATTTTTACGCCACGCAACCAGCAAAATCACACAGGCAGAAGACTTGCTTCAGATTACTTCTCTGGGATTTCGAGGGGAAGCTCTATCCAGTATTTCAGCGGTATCCCAGATGGAAGTGATTACAAAAGCGCCGGAGGATTTCATGGGTGTGCGCTATGTAATTGAAGGCGGACAGGAAAAGGTTCTGGAAGATGTGGGAGCGCCAAACGGAACCACCATGCTGGTGCGAAATTTATTTTTTAATACTCCTGCCAGAAAGAAATTTTTAAAAACAGCGATGACAGAAGCAGGGTATGTGAGCAGCTATATGGAACAGCTTGCCTTATCTCATCACAATATTTCTTTTAAATACATGGTAAACGGACAGCTTCGTCTGCACACCTCAGGAAATGCTAATTTAAAGGATGTAATTTACGGTATTTACGGACGGGATATTACAAGAGAGCTTCTTCCTGTACAATATGAAGTTTCCGGTCTTTCTGTCAGCGGTTTTATCGGAAAACCTTCCATTGCCAGAGGAAACCGCAACTTTGAAAATTATTACATCAATGGCAGATATGTGAAAAGCAAGCTTTTGATGAAAGCCATTGAAGAAGCTTACAAGCCTTACATGATGCAGCATAAATATCCCTTTGTCTGTTTACAATATGATATTCACGGGGAAGATGTAGATGTCAATGTGCATCCTACCAAAATGGAGGTTCGTTTTAAAAACCAGAGTGCGATTTATAATGCTACCTATGATTTAATTACAGATGCTTTAGCAGGGAAAGAAATCATCCCTGAGGTTTCTCTTACGCCAAAGCCGGCCGTTGGAGAAAAGCAAGCTCAAATCAAAGAAGAAAAAATACCGGTTCCCGAACCTTTTGAAAAGAACAGAATTGCAGAAGAAAAACCTGTATATGCTCCCGTAGGGCTTCGCCCGGCAAGCGCTGAGCCAAAAACAGAAAGTAAAGCAGAACCTATAAACGTAAACGAGCCTATAAAACCAAGAGAGCCCGAAATACAGGCAAAACCGGAAGAACAGAAGAAAGAAGCTTTCCCAAAAGAAAAGCAGGCAGTAGAAAAAGCAGAACAGCTGGAGCTTTTTGACAACCGGCTTTTATCAAAAGAAGCCCGTATTCATCATCGGATTATCGGACAACTTTTCGATACTTACTGGCTGGTGGAATATGACAATAAATTCTATATTATTGACCAGCATGCCGCTCATGAAAAGGTATTATATGAACGCTTTTTAAAAGAATTTGCCAAGAAAGAAATTCTTTCTCAAATGATATCGCCGCCGTCCTTGATTTCTTTGAATTTACAGGAAAGTAACCTTTTAAAGGCAAATCTGGAAATTTTCCGAGAGTTTGGATTTGAAATCTCAGAATTTGGCGGCAAGGAATATAGTATTCATGCAGTTCCTGCAAATATCTACGGTGTTTCTGTACAGGAGCTATTTATACAGATTTTAGACAGTTTAGAGCAGGAACACGTTTCCAAAACGCCGGATATCCTTGCCGAGCGTATTGCAACAGCCGCTTGTAAGGCTGCGGTAAAGGGAAACAACCGTCTTTCCGTAAAAGAGGCAGATGCTTTGATTGACGAGCTTCTCAGTCTGGAAAATCCATACAACTGTCCTCACGGAAGGCCAACCATTATCTCCATGACAAAATATGAGCTGGAGAAAAAGTTTAAACGAATTGTGTAGGTGAAGATTTTGAAAAAACCTTTAATTATTTTAACAGGTCCTACGGCAGTAGGAAAAACAAAGCTCTCGATTGCACTTGCAAAAGCAGTCAACGGAGAAATCATTTCCGCAGACTCCATGCAGGTATATAAACACATGGATATCGGCTCTGCCAAAATCAAAAAAGAAGAAATGTGCGGTGTTCCTCATTATCTGATTGATGTGTTGGAACCGGACGAGGAATTTCATGTAGTGCGGTTTCAGGAAATGGCAAAGCAGGCTATGTCAGAAATCTATGCAAAAGGAAAAATTCCAATTCTTGCCGGAGGCACAGGATTTTATATTCAGGCAGTGGTAAAGGATATTGATTTTTCAAAAGAGTCTGAAAAGTCACCGGTAAGAGAAGAACTGGAAAAGCTGGCAGAGGAAAAGGGCTGTACATATCTCCATGAAAGATTACAGCAGATAGACCCGAAATCAGCAGAGAAAATTCATGCAAATAATGTAAAAAGAGTCATTCGGGCGTTGGAGTATTTTGAGCTTACGGGAAAACCGATTTCTGCTCACAATGAAGAAGAGGCTTCAAAAGAGTCTCCTTACAATGTGGCATATTTTGTTCTAAATGATATCCGTGAAAAGCTGTATGAAAGAATTGATGCCCGTGTAGACGCAATGCTGCAAGAAGGGCTGGTGGATGAAGTATCCCTGCTTGCCAAGAAGGGATACACCAAAGACATGGTTTCCATGCAGGGCTTAGGATATAAAGAAATTTTGTCTTATCTGGATGGAAGCTGTACCCTTGATGAAGCTGTTTATATCTTAAAACGAGATACCCGCCACTTTGCAAAACGGCAGCTTACCTGGTTTAAACGAGAGAAAGACGTTATCTGGGTAAATAAACAGGAATTTGCTTATCAGGAGGATAAGATTTTAGATTATATATTAGAAAACTGTAAGAAAAGAGGAGTATTACCATGCAGGAAATGATGGAAATGTACCGTGATTTAGGCATCAGCCCACAAGTGCTTGCTTTTGGAAATCAAATAGAAGCAGAATTAAAAGAACGTTTTCAGGAGATTGATGAAAACGCAGAATACAATCAGTTAAAGGTGCTTCATGCTATGCAGAAGAATAAAGTAAGCGAAGGCTGCCTTTATTCTTCTACCGGTTACGGCTACAACGATTTAGGACGTGACACCTTAGAAGAAGTCTATGCAGCTGCTTTTCATACAGAAGCAGCCTTAGTGCGCCCTTTAATTGCTTGCGGTACGCATGCTTTATCTGTGGCGCTTGCAGGAAATTTAAGACCGGGAGATGAGTTGCTTTCTCCTGTTGGAAAGCCTTACGATACCTTAGAGGAGGTTATCGGTATTCGTCAATCCAAGGGCTCTTTGGCTGAATACGGCATTACTTATCGTCAGGTAGAGCTTTTAGAAGACGGAAGCTTTGATTATGAGGGTATTCGAAATGCCATTACAGACAAAACAAAAATGGTGGAAATTCAGCGCTCCAAAGGATATCTCACACGTCCTACTTTTTCTGTATCCCAAATCGGAGAACTGATTTCTTTTATTAAAGGAATTAAACCGGACATTATCTGTATGGTAGACAACTGCTACGGTGAATTTGTAGAAAAAATAGAGCCAAGTGATGTAGGCGCCGATTTAATCGTTGGTTCACTGATTAAAAATCCCGGCGGCGGTCTTGCGCCAATCGGCGGATACATTGCGGGAAAAAAAGAATATGTAGACAATGCAGCCTATCGTCTTACCTGTCCCGGTCTTGGAAAAGAGGTCGGCGCTACTTTAGGCGTTAATCCTTCCTTTTATCAGGGATTTTTCCTTGCCCCTACTGTTACCGCAGGTGCATTAAAGGGAGCGATTTTTGCCGCAAATATTTATGAGCGTTTAGGCTTTTCAGTTACACCGAACAGTACCGAAAGCCGTCACGACATTATTCAGGCTGTTACCTTTGGTACACCGGAAGGCGTCATTGAATTTTGTAAGGGTATTCAGGCGGCAGCTCCGGTAGACAGTTATGTAGAGCCGGAGCCATGGGCAATGCCGGGCTATGACAGTGACGTAATTATGGCAGCAGGCGCTTTCGTGCAGGGTTCTTCCATTGAGCTTTCTGCCGACGGACCGATTAAACCGCCTTATACCGTGTATTTCCAAGGTGGTCTTACTTGGTATCATGCAAAATTAGGTATTTTAATGTCCTTACAAAAGCTTGCGGATAAAAATCTGGTTACATTGCCACAGGAGTAAATTATGGAAAAGAAAAAGGTCTGTATTGTAGGCGGTGGAGCTGCCGGTATGATTGCCGCCATTATGGCAGCCAGAAATCATGCAGCTGTCACAGTTTTAGAGCATAATGAAAAAACAGGGAAAAAACTGCTGGCAACCGGAAACGGCCGCTGTAACCTTACCAATGAAAAGCTGGAAAAAAGCTGCTATCACAGTGAACAGCCTAAAATTCTCTGGAATGTTCTGCAAAATTTTTCTTTTGAACAGACGCTGGATTTTTTTAAAGAAATCGGTATTTATCCTGTTTCAAAGAACGGATATTTTTATCCTTCCAGTATGCAGGCCTCCAGCGTACAGGAGCTTTTAGAAATGGAAGCCCGCTTTTTAAAAGTAAAAATCAAATGCAAAGAGCATGTAAAAGAAATTAAAGTTTCAGAAACAAAGGAAAGTCCAAAGTTTTCGGTGATAACCGATACATGGCAGTATCCTGCCGATGCAGTTATTCTTGCCTGCGGCTCACAGGCTTCGGAAATTGATGGAGCTGACGGCAGCGGTTACACTTTGGCAAAACAATTAGGCTTAAAAGTTATAAATCCCCTTCCTGCTTTGGTTCCATTAAAAGGAAAAGGAAATTACTTTTCAAAATGGGCTGGTACTCGTATTTACGGAAAAATACAGTTACAAGCAGAGCAGAAAACCTTACAGACAGAAGAAGGAGAATTACAGCTTACGGATTATGGGGTTTCCGGTATTCCGGTGTTTCAGCTCAGCGCTCTGGCAGCCAAGCTGTTGCAAAAACAACGTTCCGTTACCTTGCTGATTGATTTCTTACCTGATTTTACCAAAAAAGAACTGGAAGAGCTTTTCCTGAAAAGAAAGGAGCTTTGTCCATACAAAACAACAAAAGAACTCTGTATCGGTCTTATTCCCAAAAAACTGATTGAAGTTCTGGCAGATAAAAAAACAGAAATTTCATCACTGGCAGAGAAAATAAAAGCATTTCCGGTGGAAATTGTGGGGACAAAGCCGTTTTCTAATGCACAGGTATGTCAAGGCGGTGTTTCTCTGGAAGAAATTTCTCCTGAAACCATGGAATGTAAAAAAATTCCCAACCTGTATCTGGCAGGAGAGTTATTGGATGCAGACGGTATCTGCGGCGGCTACAATCTTCAATGGGCATGGTCCAGCGGTGCATGTGCAGGAAAGGAGGCTGCTTTATGGTAAAAATTCAACAGATAAAACTTCCTGTTTCTCATACAAAAGAAGATTTGGAAAATAAAATCAAAAAGCTCTTAAAAATCTCCTCGGGAGATTTACTTTCATGGACAATTCGGCGCCAGTCCTTAGATGCAAGGAAAAAGCCGGAGCTTTTCTTTGTTTATACCGTTGAAGCAGAAGTAAAAAAAGAAAAACAGGTTCTAAAAAAGGTAAACAATAAAAATATTATGTCAACAACTCCTGTGAGATTTTCTTATTTAAAAACAAATACAGAAGTTTCTCAAAGACCTGTCATTGTGGGCAGCGGACCTGCCGGACTTTTCTGTGCCTATTATCTGGTACAAGCAGGTTTAAAGCCTTTGATTATTGAAAGAGGCGAAGACGTAGAAAACCGCCTGAAAACCGTGGAAAAATTCTGGGAAACAGGAGAGTTAAAGAAAGAGTCTAATGTACAGTTCGGAGAAGGAGGCGCAGGCACTTTTTCTGACGGAAAGCTGAATACCTTAGTAAAAGACACAAAAGGGCGCAATCAAGAGGTTCTGAAAATATTTGTAAAATTCGGCGCTCCCGAGGAAATTTTATATCAGCAAAAGCCGCACCTTGGCACAGACATGCTAATCGGTATTGTAAAAAATATGCGAAATTACATAAAAAATGCCGGCGGAGAATTTTGTTTTTCCTCCAAGATGACAGATATTCAAATTGAAAACGGAAAAGTATCAGCCATTACTGTAAACGATACTGAAAAAGTAAAAACTGATTGTCTGGTTCTGGCTATCGGTCACAGCGCCAGAGACACCTTTACCCTGTTAAAAGATAAAAATCTGCCTATGGAGGCAAAGGCTTTTGCCGTAGGTCTGCGTGCGGAGCACCCCCAGACCTTAATCAATCTTTATCAATACGGGCAGGAAAGCTCTCCCTACCTTGGGGCGGCATCCTATAAGCTCACCCACAAGTGCAAAAATAATCGTGGTGTTTACAGCTTTTGTATGTGTCCGGGAGGCTTTGTAGTCAATGCTTCTTCTGAGGAAAAAAGGCTGGCTGTCAATGGTATGAGCTATCAAAACCGTGGCTCTGCCAATGCCAACAGCGCCTTAATTGTTACGGTAACACCGGAAGATTTTCCGGGAACAGACGTACTTCGAGGCATGGATTTTCAAAGAAGACTGGAAGAAAAGGCTTATGCACTGGGAAAAGGAAATATTCCGCTTCAGCTATACGGTGACTTTACGGAAAATAAAACATCAGAGGCTTTTGGCAGCGTACTTCCCTGTATGAAAGGCAAGTATACCTTTGCCAATTTAAGAGAATTGCTTCCGGAAGAGTTAAACGCAGCGCTTATCGAAGGGATAGAAGCTTTTGAAAAAATCATTCCCGGATTTTCAAGAAAAGATGCTGTTTTAAGTGGAATTGAGAGCAGAACCTCTTCGCCGATACGAATTCTTCGAAATGAAGCATTTGAGTCTGCAATTTGCGGAATTTACCCCTGCGGCGAAGGAGCAGGCTATGCAGGCGGAATTACCTCCGCAGCCATGGACGGTTTAAAAGTAGGCGAAGCAATTATGAAAAAAATCATAAATTTTTGTTAAGGCATATACATCGTTTTTAATCTGTGCTACAATAAAACTTGTTATAGCCAATTGCCGAAGAGCTTATAACAAAGTATGACAAAATATACAACGATTAATCAAATGCCCGAGGAAGACAGACCTTATGAAAAGTGTCTTCGTATGGGCGCAGAGTGTTTAACGGACAGCGAACTTTTAGCAGTCCTTTTAAGAACAGGAACAAAAGGAAGCCCGTCTGTGGAGATGGCAGAAGAAGTTCTAAAGCTCTCCAAAGATAAGGAAGGACTTTTGGGACTGCATCAACTAAGCCTTGCACAGCTTCAGGCAGTCAAAGGCATTGGAAAGGTAAAGGCAATACAGATTAAATGTATCGGAGAGCTTTCCAAAAGAATTGCCACCGCAACTGCCAAAAAAGGGTTGTCTTTCCGCCATCCTGCCAGTATTGCAGATTACTATATGGAGCAGCTTCGCCATGAGGAGCAGGAGCTTTTAATCTGTATGATGCTGGATACCAAAAATCATCTGTTGGGAGATGAAATGATTTTTAAAGGAACAGTCAACAGTTCTTTGGCAAATCCCAGAGAAATTTTTCTTTCTGCGGTTTCCTATCATGCAGTGGGAATTCTTCTGGTACATAATCATCCCAGCGGCGATTGTACACCCAGTCAGGCAGATGTTGATTTTACTCAGAGAGTAAAGGAAGCGGGGGAGCTATTGGGAATTCCTTTACTGGATCATATTATTATCGGGGATTGTAAATATTTAAGCTTTCGTGAACAGGGGATTTTTTAAATGTTAAAAGATAAAGGGGAGCATTCAAGTGCTATTACACAAAACGTTTGGAGTAGACCTCGGAACAAGTACAGTTAAAATTTATTCACAGGATAATGATACCATTATCACAGAAAAAAACATGATAGCCATTCGAAACCAAAATCAGATTTTGGCAGTAGGAAATGAAGCATATAAGATTTTTGAAAAAAATCCGTCTAATGTATCTGTAATTTCACCTATGGCTTACGGGAAAATTGCAGATGTCAATCATACTGAAATGGTTTTACAGGCTTTACTCGAAAAGATAAATGCAGGTGGATTATTTAATAATAATTTATACCTGGCTGTTCCTTCCGATTTGTCGGAAATAGAGCAGCGTGCCTACTATACCATTGGAAATTCCAACAGAAAAAATAAAATTTATATGGTAAACAAGACCATCGCCGATGCGGTGGCTCTTGGAATTCCCATCAATAATACAAAGGGAAGCATGATTGTAAATATCGGAGCGCAAAGTACAGAGATTTCTGTAATCGAAAGAGGAAAAATCGTTCTGAGCAAAATTATTGCTATGGGCGGAGCGCAGTTAAATGAAGCGATTGTAAACGAAGTGCGGAAAAATTACAATCTTCATATCGGAAACAGAACTGCCAGAAGATTGAAGTTTTCTTTGGCATATTTAAAAGAAGATATTAAAGAAGCCAGAAAAATCGTCGGCATTGACAGCCTTTCCGGTCTTCCGAGAGAGGGAATTATCCCCTCTGATATGATTTATGAAACCATTTTAGGACCGGTTCATACGATTTGTCAGGAAATCCGTTCTTTTCTGGAAAGGACACCTCCTCAGATTTATCAGAATATTCTGGAGGAAGGTATTTTTCTCGCAGGAGGAACAACCAGAATTCCTGATATCGACTGGTTTTTAAGTCAGGAAACCGGACAGAAGGTACGTCTGTCCGGATACTATGAGCATTGCACCATTTGCGGATTAAAAGAAATTATCGGAAATCGTACCTTACACAAGTGGGTTCAATAACAAAAAGAAAAGCTGAGGTTTTAAACATGAAAAAAAAGCGTAATTGGACATTTAAAAGTAAACATGTCCTCATAGCTATGGGCTTAATTTGTATTAGCCTTATGATTTTTGCAGCGGCAGTGAAATTTCCCGTTGCACCCATCAAAAATGCGGCAGGCTATGTCATTGTTCCTTTTCAGAAAGGAATTAATCAGGTCGGAAAGGTCTTAGACAACGCAACAGCCGGATTTCAGGAAAAGCAGACTTTAGTAAAAGAAAATAAAAAACTTCAGAAAAAAGTAGATGAACTGACTGCGGAAAACAGCCGCCTTACACAGGGACTGACAGAGCTTGAACGCTTACAGGAGTTGTACCAGTTGGATCAAAGTTACAGTGAATACGACAAGGTAGCTGCCAATGTAATTTCCAAGGATGCCGGAAACTGGTTTTCTAATTTTACCATTGACAAAGGTACGGAGGACGGTATTCAGAAAGACTGCAACGTCATTGCAGGAAGCGGATTGGTAGGCATTGTAACAGAAGTAGGAAAAAACTGGGCGACAGTACGTTCTATTATTGATGACACCAGCAATGTCAGCGCCATGACCATGAGCACCTCTGACCGCTGTATTGTGGCAGGAGATTTGCGTCTCATAGACGAAGGCAAACTTCAATTTATTCATTTAAAAGACGAAGACAATAAAATTCAGGAAGGTGAGAAAATTGTCACCTCTGATGTCAGTGATAAATTTTTAAAAGGTATTCTCATCGGATATGTAAGCGATATCAAAGAAGACCCGAACAATCTGACAAAAACAGGAACTTTAACGCCAGCCGTTGATTTCGAACATTTAAGTGAAGTTTTAGTCATCAAGGAACTGAAACAGCAGAAGGAGGATACGGAATGAGAGTCAAACGAAGAATAGTAGAAGCGGTCATTATCTTACTATGCTTTATTTTGCAGGGAACTGTTTTTCAGGCATTGTCCATTGGCTCTATTACTCCTAATCTTCTGCTGATTATTACCGTTGCCTTTGGCTTTATGCAGGGAAAGCTGTCCGGACTTTGGATTGGCTTTTTCTGCGGAATTTTACAGGACGTTTTTTACGGAAACCTTTTAGGCTTCTATGCTCTTATCTATCTGTGCATCGGTTATGCTGCCGGCTGCTGCTGTAAGATTTTTTATGATGAAGAAATCCGTGTTCCTATGCTATTAGTAGCCGTGGGAGATTTGTTGTATGGGACAATGGTCTATGGCATGCAGTTTTTAATGCGGGGACGCTTAGAATTTTTTTACTATTTGGGAAGGATTGCTATTCCTGAAATGCTGTATACCGTATTGATAACTGTTATTTTTTATAAGCTTTTATTTAGATTGAACAAGAAAATGAAAGAACTGGAAATGAAAGAGAGAGATTCCATTTGGCTAAAAAAATAAAAAAACTATTGAAAAAAATCGGGTTAAAAAGAACTACTGTACTTATTTTAGTATTTTGTATTCTGTTTGGCGTACTTCTGCAAAGACTCTTTTCCTTACAGATTATTCACGGAAAGGAGTATGCGGAAAACTTTAATTTAAGCATTACAAAGGAACGGACACTAAAGGGAACCAGAGGAATTATTTACGACAGAAACGGCAAGCCTCTCGCCTATAATCAGCTTTCTTACTCCGTTATTCTGGAAGATAATGGAACTTATGAAACCACCAGAGAACGAAATCTCACTTTGAACCACATTGCTTATGAAGTGATTAATATATTAAAGAAACACAACGAAGCTTTAAGTGTGGATTTCCATATTGTTCTGGATGAAGAAGGGAACTATGCCTTTGATACCACCGGCTTTAACCTCAATCGTTTTAAAGCGGACGTTTATGGACAGGCAAACATCGAAAAACTGAAAAAAGAGGAGCTCAATGCAACTCCTGACAAGATGATAGCTGATATGTCCAATGAAAAACGTTTCGGACTTATCAATGAAGAAAAGCCTTATACAAAAGAAGAGCTGGAAAAATACGGATTGCCGGAAACTTATACCAAAGAAGAAGCCTTGAATATTCTTAAAATCCGCTATATTCTTTCTACGAATAGCTTTAAAAAATATGTTCCTGTAACATTGGCAACAAATGTCAGTGAAGAGACTGTAGCGGAAATTATGGAACGCAAAGATGATTTGCAAGGTCTGGACATTGAAGAAGATTCTATCCGTGTCTATGATGAAGCTGAAGCTTTCGCTCCTATTATTGGTTATACCGGAAAAGCTGACGCTGATGAGCTGAAAGAATTAAAAGAAGAAGGGCATAAATATTCTGCTGATGCAGTGATTGGTAAATCAGGAGTTGAAAAAATAATGGAAACCCAGTTACGGGGAACAGACGGTTCCGATAAAGTCCTTGTAGATACAATGGGAAAAGCTTTGGAAACTGTTAAAAATTCCAGAAAAAATCCGAAGTCCGGAAATAATATTTACCTGACGCTGGATAAAGATTTACAACGAATAAGCTATAAAGTCTTAGAACAAAAAATTGCCGGTATTTTAGTTTCTAATATTATTAATGCAAAAGAGTTTAAAGTAGAAGAAGGAATGGATACTGCTGCAATTAAAACTCCTATTTACGATGTTTATAATGCGTTAATTGAAAACAGTGTACTGAACATTAACCATTTTAAGGAAGATAATGCCACAGAACTGGAAAAAACAGTATATAGTATTTTCCAACAGCAACAGGAACACGTTTTCCAACAGATTAAAGAGGAGTTGACAAGAGAAACTCCTGTGGCATATAAAAATCTTTCAAAAGAAATGCAGGAGTATCAGAGTTATATTGTCAATGAGTTTTTAACAAGAAAGAAAGAAATTTTATCCATGGATGCCATTGATGCGGCAGATCCTACTTATATTGCATGGTCCAAGGACGAAAGTATCAGCTTAAAAGAATTTCTGACTTATGCTGCCGGAAAAGACTGGATTGATATTTCACAGTTTTCCGCAAAGGGTGATTATTTGGATTCTTCTCAGGTATATACGGCTTTATCTGATTATCTCACCAATTCTCTTGCTGATGATACGGGATTTTCCAAGATTATTTATAAATATATGCTCCAGTCAGATTTGATTTCCGGTGCACAGCTTTGTATGCTTTTATATGATCAGGAAATTTTAGAAACAGATGAAACAGCTTATAATGCCTTGAAATCCGGCTCTATGACGGCGTATAATTTTATGATAGAGAAAATCAGCAATTTGGAAATTACGCCTGCACAGCTTGCATTAGACCCATGCTCCGGTTCTCTTGTAATGACAGACGTGAAAACCGGAGAAACACTTGCCTGTGTCACATATCCGGGATATGACAATAATCGTCTTGCCAACAATATGGACACCGAATACTTTGCAAAGCTGTCTCAGGATTTATCAAGACCGTTTTATAACAAAGCAACCCAGCAGCTTACCGCTCCCGGTTCTACCTTTAAAATCGTAACTGCGGTAGCCGGTATGGAAGAAGGTATTGTTGACAGCAACTACGGCGTTATCTGCGGCGGTCGTTTTGATAAAATCCCAAACGGTCCGTATTGTTGGAACCGCTCCGGACACGGCTATATGAATGTGGTATCCGGTATTACGAATTCCTGTAATGTATTTATGGGACAGGTGGCTTATGATTTGGGAACAGATGAAAACGGCAGTTTTTCTGATTCTCTTGGTATTGATAAGCTTCAGAAATATGCAAATATGTTTTTATTAAACGAAAAATCCGGCTTGGAAATTACAGAGGTATCTCCTCAGGTTTCAGAAGAAGATGCCATCCGTACTTCCTTTGGACAGGCGAAGAACAATATGACAACTTCCCAGTTAGCCAGATATGTAACAACTATTGCCAGTCGGGGAACCAGCTATGAGCTTACCCTTTTTGATAAAGCAACAGATGCTGACGGTAATTTGGTAGAAGACTACCAGCCGGCAGTAAAAGGAGAAATGGATGTAGCAAGCAGCACTTGGGATGCCGTACACAAAGGTATGCGCGGTGTTGCGAAAAACAGTCCTATTTTGAGTTCTATGAAGCTTTCTGTTGCAGGAAAAACAGGTACAGCTCAGGAGGATATGAGCCGACCGTCCCACGGTCTCTTTATTGGATTTGCTCCTTATGACAATCCGGAGGTAGGCGTGGCAGTCCGCATTGGTAACGGATATTCTTCCGGTAATGCGGCAAGTGTAGCAAAAGATATTCTCAATTATAAGTACAATTTTGCAGATGAGTCTGACATTGTCACAGGCGCTGCAACAGCCAGTGACACAACAACAACACACAATGACTAAACAGAACTCTGTAAAGCACATACGAAAAAGAAAAAGAGGGTATCAGGAGGATTTTGTATGAGTGAAATTATTGTAATTACGTCTGGGAAAGGCGGCGTGGGTAAAACCACAGTGACGGCGAACATCGGTTTAGGTCTGGCAAAGCTGAATAAAAAGGTAGTTGTGGTAGACACCGATATCGGACTTCGAAATCTGGATGTTGTGCTGGGACTGGAAAACCGCATTGTCTACAATCTCATTGATGTGATTGAAGGAAGCTGCCGAATGAAGCAGGCGCTTATTCGGGACAAGCAGTGTGACAATCTGTTTTTACTGCCTTCCGCTCAGACAAAAGATAAAACTGCGATTACACCGGAGCAAATGGTGAAGCTAACCGAGGCTCTTTCTGAAGAATTTGACTATATTCTTTTGGACTGTCCTGCGGGAATTGAACAAGGTTTCAAAAATGCCATTGCAGGAGCAGGCAGAGCCATTGTAGTAACCACTCCGGAGGTTTCTGCCATTCGTGATGCTGACCGAATTATCGGACTTTTACAGGCAAACGAAATGCCTCAAATCCAATTAGTCATTAACCGTCTTCGTACGGATATGATTAAGCGTGGAGAAATGATGTCCGTAGAGGACGTCTCTGAAATTCTTGCCGTGGATTTATTAGGCGCCATTCCTGATGACGAGGCAGTGGTAATTGCTACCAATCAGGGAGAGCCTCTGTGCGGCAAAGACTCTCTGTCGGGAAAAGCATTTGAAAATATCTGTCGGAGAATATCCGGAGAAGATGTTCCTCTCATGGATTTCCGTACAAAAAAAGGTGTTTTTAAACGAATTTCCGGTATTTTCAAAAAATAGAAGAAGGAGGATTAGGAATGTTTCGATTTCCATGCAGACCATCCGGTTTTGTTGCAAAAGACCGCTTGAAGCTGCTCCTTACTTCTGAGCGGCTGGAATGTTCTCCACAAATGATGACCATGCTGCAAAATGATTTAATCCGTGCTGTAAATAAATATTTTGCTGTACACGAACAAAAGGTTGAAATCCGTTATCGAAAAGATACGGCAACGGTAACAGCATATATTCCGTTACAGACAGATATTAAAAATTCATCTCCGGGCATGTTATTTCAGAGATGATGAAAGGAAACTTTAAAGACCAGAAGAAAAATAGGTGTTTTCATGATTAGACAATATAAATTACAAGATTACAACTTCAAATTGATAATTGTTCTTATGGCATTGACCTCAATGGGGGTTCTGCTGGTAGGAAGCGCAGACCCCAGTTTGCAGAAGAAACAGTTTTTAGGAATGGTTTTAGGGCTTATCGTTATGGTAATTGTATCCCTCATAGATTTTAGCTGGATTTTAAATTTCAGCTGGATTATGTACGGAGGTAACATACTTTTACTTCTTTTAGTAAAAGTAATGGGTACTGATGCAAACGGAGCTCAACGTTGGTTAAGTATCGGAGGATTTCAGTTTCAGCCTACGGAATTAGCTAAGATTATTTTAATCTTATTCTTTGCCAAATTTTTTATGGACCATGAAGAAGACTTGAACACTTTGCGAACTCTGGTCAAAGCAGTTGTCTTAATTGCCATTCCGTTGTCTTTAATTTTATCACAGCCGGACTTGAAAAATACCATTACGGTTGCTATACTTTTTTGTATCATGATTTATGTTGCAGGATTAAGCTATAAAATTATCGGCAGTATTCTTTTAATAGCAGTTCCTATGGCAATCGTTTTTTTGTTTATTGTTGTCCAGCCTGACCAAAAATTGATTAAAGACTATCAGCGTGACCGAATTATGGCGTTTTTAAACTCTGAAGATGACGCTTATTCTGATGATGTTTTACAGCAAGAAAACTCTGTAACCGCCATTGGCTCCGGTCAGCTTACAGGAAAAGGACTTAACAACAATGAAGTGGCATCTGCCAACAAAGGAAATTTTGTTTCTGAAAATCAGACGGACTTTATTTTCTCTGTGGCAGGAGAAGAGCTTGGCTTTATCGGCTGTACTGCCATTTTACTTATGCTCTTTTTGGTAATTTTAGAATGTATCCGTGTCAGTCTTCGGGCAAAGGATGCTTCGGGCAAACTAATTTGCTGCGGCGTTGCATCTTTAGTCGGAATACAGACCTTCATCAATATTGCCGTAGTAACAAAAATTCTGCCAAACACAGGAACTCCCCTTCCTTTTGTCAGCTATGGACTGACTTCTATTGTCAGCCTTTACATCGGAATGGGACTTGTATTAAATGTGGGATTACAAAAATATAGAACTTACAGGGAGGTTGAAAAATCATGAACATCGGATTGATTGCACACAACTCAAAGAAAAAACTGATGCAGAACTTTTGCATCGCATACAGAAATATTCTGTCAAAAAATACATTATATGCCACAGGCACTACCGGAAGACTGATTGAAGAAGCTTCCAATCTTACGGTTCACAAATTTCTTGCAGGACATTTAGGCGGCGAACAACAGTTAGGCGCTATGATTGAGCAAAATGAAATGGATTTAATCATCTACTTACGTGAGCCTTTAGCTCCGCAAAAGCAGGATCCGGATGTAAAGCGTATTTTTATGCTGTGCGATACCCATAATATTCCTATGGCAACCAATCTGGCAACTGCTGAAATGATGATTCGTTCCTTAGGAAGAGGAGAGCTGGATTGGCGTGAAATGTATAAATAAAAAAAGAAAAAAAGTGCTTTTTCTAAAGCTGGCTGCTGTGATTATCGTTCTTTTTGTGATTTTAGGAATTGTTTTGTTATCCAAAGATAAAAATTTTGAGGATGAGCATCCTTATAACAAAAGTATACAGGCTTTTGGAACTTCTGCCAGAGAAGACGCTCTGGTAGCTCCCGGGCTTTCCCGCAATCTCTGCGTTGGAGAAGATTTTACCCAGCTGGAAGGTATTCAGAACATTTCCGAAGAAATGGCAGGATTTTTCTCACTTGGAGAGGGCACAATTCCCTTTTCCAATCATTTATATGAAAAAATAGAGCCGAGAAAGGTTACGCAGCTTATGACTGCTTTACTTGCCGTGGAACGCTTAAATTTGGAGGACGAAGCAGTCATTGAAGGCGATGACAGAGTATATGGAAAAGAAGCCAGAGGCTGCGGCTTACAGGAAGGGTATCATGTTACAGTAAAACAGCTTTTAAATGCCGTTCTTGTTTCTTCTGCCGAAGATGCCTGTCAGGCTCTTGCCCGACTTACGGGCGGTTCACAGGAAGCTTTTGTTACCCTGATGAACGAAAGAGCAACAGAACTGGGCATGACCAATACACATTATGCAAATTCCACAGGATATACCTCAGATGAGCAGTATACCACGGTCTATGATATTTATTTATTGCTCAATGAATTTTTAAAATATCCTGATTTGCTAAACGCCATGTCCCTGCCTGACTATACAATCAATTACACCACTCCAAAAGACGAATTAAAACAGCGTTGGTTAGACAGTGATAATCCTTTTACTGCCGGAAAGGTAACAATACCAAAAGACGTTACTGTCTTAGGCGGTAAAACCTTCACTTCAAAATCCAACAATTATGCGGCTTTATTAACCCAGAATAAATACGGTGAATTTTATATTTCCATTGTATTTCATGCGGAAACAGAAAGCGCCTTGATGGAAAGAATGTCTGAAATGCTGAGCCAGACAAATAGATAAAAAATTACTATATTTTTTCATTTTACCATTGAATTTTCGAACAATATGCACTATAATTATTTTAACGATAACCACGTTTTTGGTAAATATACATATTACGTGCGGCTAAGGAGGAAATTGCGATGGTTCAGTTAATTGTAGGCGAAAAAGGAAAAGGAAAAACAAAAATACTTTTAGACAAAGTAAATACGGAGATTAAAGAAGCAACAGGTACATTTGTTTATCTTGATAAGAGCAAAAAACACATGTATGAGTTAAACAACAAAGTACGTCTGATTGATTTATCTGAATTTGATATTCAAAACAGCAGTGAATTTATAGGATTTCTTTCCGGTATCCTTTCACAGGACAATGATTTGGAAAAGATTTTCTTAGACAGCTTTCTTAAAATCTCAAAAGTAACAGATGAAGAACTTGCGGATGTATTAAAACGCCTGCAGACAATGGGTGAAAAATATCAGGTTTCTTTTGTACTCAGTGTATCAAAAGATGCCTCTCAGTTGCCGGAATGTGCAAAAGAGATGCTTCTCGTTTCTATGTAATTAGCGATTTTCCTATTATACAATTCTACAAAAGTTCAAAAACATGAAAGATACAAAAAGCCATCACACAAGTTTGATTTTGCGTGGTGGCTTTTTGCAGTGCTGTTACATCTTTTCTCCAAAAGCCTGAATTCTTCCGAATAGGGTAAAAAGATATAATCCGCAAATTCCAACCAGTGCGTAAATAATTCTGGTTACCCATACCATATCTCCGAATAAGAAGGTTACCAGATTGAACCGGAAAAATCCGATTAATCCCCAATTCACTGCACCGATTAAGGCAATTACTAATGCTGTGTAATCTAAAGCTCTGCTATTCATAAATGAAGCCTCCTTTATCCTTATTTAGTGTGTCCGCAAAATCCTGTTTTATGCAAAATTTTTTCTATTGTGCTTCCATATAGAAAATGTTAAAATATAATATAATGCTGAAAAGACAATTAGAACAAAGGAGATTAAAGTTGTCAATCGGAAAGAAAATTTTTAAAAAACTCAAGCAGTTTTTTTTATTTTTAAAAAAGCTGCTGACCTTTAATATTACAACCATTATGTTTGGTGTTTTGCTGCTTTACATGATAATTACCGTTGTTTTATATGCGACCTCCGACCATGTAACCTCCTATCAGGTTACCGTAGGGCCTTTAACGAAAAACCCTGTATGCAGCGCACTGGCGCTTCGTGAGGAACAGCTTGTGCCGGCAGGCGGCTCCGGTTATATTAATTATTATGCACGAGAAGGTATGCAGGTAAGGAAGAACGGCTCTGTATACGCATTGGATGACAAAAAAACAGAAGCTGCTGACGTAGAGCTTTCTGCAGAACAGTTGGAAAAGATGCGGGCAAACATGGCAAAATTTTCCTACGGCTTTCAAGGCAGTGATTTTTATGATACATACAGCTTCAAATATGAGCTGCAAGGAAATATTCTTCATGCTTCCGGCATAATGGACGAAACAGATACTTCCACAGAAGCTGCCGAGGAGGACAGCAATGTTCTAAAGGGACAAGCCGTAGGCGCATCCGTTTCTCTTGGAAATCAAAAGGTCTTCACTTCACCGGAAGCAGGCGTTGTGGTTTACTCCACAGACGGCTATGAGAAAAAAACACCGGAAGCCTTAAAAGAAAGTGACTTTGATGAAAAAGCTTATAAAAAAACAGAGCTTTTAACCAACGAAAAGATTAAAAAAGGCGACCCGGTCTATAAGGTGATTACCAGTGAGGAATGGACCTTAATGGTTCCGCTTACAGACAAGCTGGCTGCTACCATTGCAGACCGAAGCAGCATTAAGGTAAAATTCTTAAAAGACGGAGAAAGCCAAAACGGAGCTTTATCCATTGTGACAATCGGAGACCAAAAGGTTGCACAAATTCATTTAAAAAATGGTATGGCACGTTATGCTTCAGACCGATTTCTTGAAATTGAGCTGGTTGTCAATACCAGAAGCGGTTTAAAAATACCGGTAAGTTCTATTGTGACAAAAGAATTTTATCTCATTCCGAGAGATTTCCTTGCCAATGGAAACAACACAGAAGGAAAAGGATTTATCAGAGAATTGCAGAAGAAAAACAAAGCGTCTACCACAGAATTTATAGAACCTGTCATTTACAAGGAAATTGACGAGGAAGGAAATGAAATTACCTATGATACGGCAGATACTCCCGGCGGATATTGCTATGTGGATAAGGAAACCTTCCAAGAAGGCGATGTTTTGATTAAACCGGACTCCAACGAGACCTTTGTCGTGGGAGAGGTTGATTATCTGGAGGGGGTATACGGTATGAACAAGGGCTATGCTGTATTCCGCCAAATCGGAATTCTTGACCAAAATGAAGAATACTGCATCGTAGAACAGGGTACTTCTTACGGACTTCAGCCTTTTGATTATATTGTTCTGGACGGTGAAAAGGTTCAGGAAGAAGATATTCTGTCCGGTACTTACTAATTCAGAGAAAGGAGACCACAATGAGCGTCTGTGAAAATTATAAAGAAGTAGAAAAACGTGTGGAAGAAGCCTGCAAAAGAGCGGGCAGAAAGCGTGAGGAGGTTACTTTAATTGCAGTAAGCAAAACAAAATCTGTTTCTATGATAGAAGAACTCCTCCCCTTAAATGTAAGAGATTTCGGAGAAAATAAAGTACAGGAGCTTACCGCAAAGGCAGAAATACTTCCTTCTGCTCTTCATTGGCACATGATAGGACATTTACAGAGAAACAAGGTAAAATATATTGTTGATAAAGCCTGTATCATTCATTCTGTTGACTCTCTGCGCCTTGCTGAAGAAATCAGCAAGGCGGCTCAGAAAAAACAGGTTACGGCAAAAATCCTAATCGAAGTAAACGTAGCAGAGGAAGAAAGTAAATTCGGTGTACGTACATCTGAATTGCTTCCTCTTATTGAAGCAATATCACTTCTTCCCAATATTGCCATAAAAGGGCTTATGACCATTGCGCCTTATGTGGAAAATCCGGAAGAAAACAGATGGATTTTTCAAAAATTAAAAAATTTAAGTATTGACATTAAAGGAAAAAACTTTGATAATGTTACTATGGATGTCCTGAGTATGGGCATGACAGGCGACTATGAGGTTGCCATTGAAGAAGGTGCTACCCATGTCCGAGTGGGAACAGGTATCTTCGGGGAAAGAAATTATACCATATAACAGATAGGAGATTTTATAAAATGAATATTTTAGGTAAATTTATAGATGCTGTGAAAGTAAACGACGACTTCGACGATGAAGATTTTTTGGATGATTTAGATGACGATTTTGAAGATGAAAAACCGAAAAAAAGATTTTTCAAAAAATTAGACGATGACTTTGATGATGATTTTGACGATATTCCTTCCTCAAAAAGCTACAAAAAAGCAGAAAAACAGACTGCTGCAACAAAACAGCCAAAATCTGCGAAACAGACTTCCGCTGCTTCCAACAAGGTCACACCTATGTATAATGTGAAAAAGCCGGCTTCCTCCAGTGAGGTTTGTGTTATCAAGCCAAAACAGTTTGATGATGCCACAGAAATCGTAGATGCACTGTTAGATAACTGCACTGTAATTTTAAATCTGGAAGGTCTGGATATCAATCTTGCCCAGCATATTATTGATTTTACTTCCGGTGCAAGTTATTCTATTCAGGGAAGTATTCGTAAGGTTTCTTCTTACATCTTCATCTTAACACCGGAAGGTGTAGATATTACCGGTGATTCTCAGGACTTACTCAACGACATCACAGGTGCTTCTATGTACGAGGGGATTTAATTTTGCCTTATGGAAAAAGAAGAATTATTTAAAAAGCGTATGTTAGAGTTAAGTAAGAAATCCTATTACAGAGGAATTCTTACTTACTCTGATTTTTTAGATTTAAACGAACAAAATATCCTTCACAGCCTTTCTTTTTCAGATACAGGAGTTCAGGTTCTGTTATTCGGAGGCTATGAAACAGCAGAGCGTCAGATGGCGGCATTCGTATCTGATGCTCTTTGTTGTAAAGAAGATTATCCCATTGCCTGTATTAAAATCTCCCCTTTAAACAGGAAATTTTCTGATACTTTAACACACCGTGATTATCTGGGTTCTATTTTAAATCTGGGAATTGAGCGATGTAAAATCGGTGACATATTAGTAGAAGAAGACGGCGCTTTTGTTTTCTGCCATACCTCTATGGTCGATTTTTTAACCGATGAGATATGCCGTATCAAACATACTCCTGTAAAAGCAGAAAGAATTACAGAAGAAAATCAGCTTCCCACTCCGAAGCGAGAAGAAATTTCCGGCACAGTTGCTTCCCCTCGTCTGGACAGCGTCATCGGTCTGGCATTTCGCACATCCAGAAGCAGTATGATTTCTTATATTGAAAGCGGAAAAGTATTCATAAACGGGAAAAGCGTTGTCTCTAACGGTTATGTACTGAAAGAGGGAGATATTGTATCTGTTCGTGGAAAAGGCAAATTTCAGTTTCATTCTGTAACCAGTAAAACGAAAAAAAATCGCAGCCATGTGATTTTATATAAATATTGTTAGACAGGAGGATTTTTCAATGGAACAGGAAGTTTTACAAGTAAAAAAAGCCGGAGATTTTCATTACAATATTTTCTTTGAAAAAAGCTTTGAAAAGCTTTCAGAGAAATTAAATGCGTTAAACAAAAAAGGAAGAAAAATCTGTATTGTAACAGACAGCAACGTTGCCCCTCTGTATCTGGACGCCGTAGAAAAAGAACTTAAAAAGACAGATTTTATTTATACCTCTTATGTTCTTCCTGCCGGAGAAGCCAACAAAAACTTAAAAGAAATCGAAGGAATTTACGAGCATTTAATTGTCAATCATTTTGACAGAGGCGATTTACTGGCCGCTTTAGGCGGGGGTGTAGTAGGTGATATGACCGGTTTTACCGCAGCCACTTATCTGCGGGGCATTGATTTCGTACAAATTCCTACCACATTGCTTGCTCAAGTTGACAGCAGTATCGGAGGCAAAACAGGTGTGGATTTCGGCCAGTATAAAAATATGGTAGGCGCATTTCATCAGCCTCTTTTTGTTTATGCAAATGTACAGGTTCTCAAAACACTGCCGGAAACAGAATTTATCAGCGGAATGGGAGAAGTGGTAAAGCACGGTTTTATACGCAGCAAGGATTACAGCCAATGGCTTTTGGACCATAAACAGGAAATCACAGAAAGACAGCCTGCTATTTGTCAAGAAATGATTTACAAAAGCTGTGTTATTAAAAAGACCGTAGTGGAAAACGATCCTTTAGAGCACGGAGAACGTGCTGTTTTGAATTTCGGTCATACTATCGGACATGCAGTGGAGAAATTAAAAGATTTCTCTCTTCATCACGGGCACTGTGTTGCCATCGGATGCGCTGCGGCTGCCTACTTATCTTTGAAAAAGGGCTTCTTATCAAAAGAAGAATATATGCAAGTTCTTACAGAATTAAACGCATTTCATTTACCTGTAAAAGTAAGCGGCTTATCCTGCGAGGATATTCTCATGACTACAAAATCAGATAAAAAGATGGACAAAGGTCATATTCGTTTTATTCTTCTTCAGGGATGCGGAAATGCAGTAATTGATACCTCCCTTTCCGATGAGGATTTAACGGAAGCCATAACGGAAATATGTAAGGAAAATAAGGAGGCTGCTTTATGAGAAAAAAACAACGTATCTTCTCTTTTATCCAACTGTTTGTTGCAGTTGCATTATTGACAGGCTTTGACCAGCTTACAAAGCTTCTGGCTGTTAAAAATTTAAAGGGCAAAGCAGACATTCCTTTAATTCCCGATGTGCTATATTTTCAATATCTGGAAAACAGAGGAGCTGCCTTTGGGATTTTTCAAGACCGGAAAATCTTTCTGGTTCTTTTAACCAGCCTGATTTTAGTTGGCGTCTGCTATGTTTTATGGAAAATTCCCGCAGATAAAAAATACATTTATCTGAAATTACTGTGCTTCTTAATCACTGCCGGAGGCATCGGAAATCTGATTGACCGAGTACGGCTTGATTATGTGATTGATTTTATTTACTTTGCGCCCATTGATTTCCCTGTTTTTAATGTGGCGGATATCTACGTAAGTGTAGGTATGGTTTTCTTATTTACCGTTGTCCTATTTTATTACAAAGACGAAGATTTTGAATTTTTAAAATGGAAAAATAAAGGAGTCTGATTTATGAAACAGCTTTGTTTGCAGGTGGACTCTGCATACGCCGGAGAGAGAATTGACAAATATCTGGCTGAGGTTATGAACGATTATTCCCGCTCTTTTCTGCAAAAACAGCTTAAAGACGGAAATGTCAGCGTCAATGAAAAAACAGCCAAAGCCAGCTTAAAAGTAGCAGAAGATGATGAAGTTCGTATTTTTATTCCGGAAAATAAAGAACCGGATATTGTACCGGAGGATATCCCCCTTGATATTCTCTATGAAGACCAGCAGCTTCTGGTAGTCAATAAACCAAAGGGAATGGTGGTGCATCCCAGTGCAGGGCATTATTCCCAAACATTGGTAAATGCTTTAATGTTTCACTGTAAAGACCAGCTTTCGGGAATAAACGGGGTATTAAGACCGGGAATTGTGCATAGAATTGATATGGACACAACAGGAGCTTTAGTCGTATGTAAAACAGATTTGGCACACCAAAGTCTGGCAGAGCAGTTAAAAGTACACAGCATTACACGTCGCTATCGTGCCATTGTTCACGGACGATTAAAAGAGGACTTCGGCACAATCGAAGGAACTATCGGAAGACATCTTACCGACCGAAAAAAAATGGCAATAAACGTAAGAAACGGAAAGTCTGCAACCACTCACTACAAGGTTCTGGAGCGGTTTGACCGGTTTACTTATGTAGAATGTGAGCTGGAAACAGGCCGTACCCATCAAATCCGTGTACATATGAGCAGTATCGGGCATCCCCTTTTAGGTGATATTGTTTACGGACCGAAAAAATCTGCCCTTCCTAATTTGCAGGGGCAGACACTTCATGCTATGGTTCTTGGTTTCCTTCATCCTGTTTCTAATGAATATATGGAATTTACTGCACCGCTTCCAGAGTATTTTGAAAAACTGCTAAAAAATTTCAGAAAATAGTCAAAAAAATATATACATTCACCAAAAAATGGATTATAATAACAGTAACAACAAAATCAGTATTGCATAAAAGAGAGGAGTGGTGGTTATGGCAGGAAATACAGTTATAACAATCGGACGTCAATATGGAAGCGGAGGACGTGAAATCGGAATGCGTCTTGCAGAAGAATTAGGTATTAAATGCTATGACAAAGAGCTATTAAATCAAGCAGCAAAGGACAGCGGTATTTGCGAGGAATTGTTCGAGCATCATGATGAAAAGCCCACAAACAGCTTTTTATACTCCTTAGTCATGGATACATATTCCTTTGGTTATTCTTCCGCAGCTTTTGCAGATATGCCCATCAATCATAAGGTTTTTCTGGCTCAGTTTGATGCGATTAAAAAACTGGCTCAGGAAGAGTCCTGTGTTATGGTAGGTCGTTGCGCAGACTATGCTCTGTCCGATTACGAAGGCGCTTTCAGCGTATTTATTCATGCGGATTTAGATAAACGAATTCGCCGTATTGCAACAAAATATGAGCTCTCTGACTCAGCGGCAAAGGATAGAATACGTAAAACCGACAAGCAAAGAGCAAGCTATTATAATTATTACACCAGCAAGAAATGGGCAGAGGCTGCCGGATATGATTTGTGTCTGGACAGCGGTGTTTTCGGCATTGACGGCTGTGTAGAAATGATTAAAAAAATGTTGGAATTAAAGAACCGTAAAATCTGACAAAAAATAATTAAGATAAGATAAGAGGAGCTGTCTCTTTAACATTATTCAAAAATATTTATATATTTTCAGCAAATTTGTCAATCACACCTTGAAATTACAAGTTCAAAGTGAGCGCAGACTGAGCGTAAAATGTATAAATATTCGAAATATGTATTTAAAGCGACAGCTCCTCTTTATTTACTCCAGCCCGAAATCGAACTGTTTCGTATTGCCGTAAACATTCTTTCTTTTGCTCCCGGATTTTCCTTTGTAAGTGTCTTTAAAAGCTCCTTCGCATATTGCCGTTTGGTATATCCGTCTACCGGACAGGGACTTTTCTCAATATCCAACTGATATTTATTTTTAAAACCGATTACATCCGCTTCATTTACATAAAGCAGAGGACGAATAACCGTTAAATCCATACGGTCTAAATACGTTTTCGGAGAAAATGTGTGAAATCTTCCTTCGTAAATTAAAGAAAGCAGCATGGTTTCTACTACATCATCTTTGTGATGGGCGTAAGCCACCTTATTACAGCCTAAATCCTTCGCCGCATTATTCAATGCACCCTTCCTCATTTTGGCACAGAGAGAGCAGGGATTTTGTTCTTTTCTCTCCTCAAAAATAATCGGAGCAATATCTGTTTTTACAAGAGTAAAAGGAATTTCCAAGCTGTCACATAATCGTTGAATTTTGTCGGCGCAGAAGTCTTTATGCCCCAAATCAACTGTAATTGCCTCTAATTGAAAGCGTTTGGGATAAAAACGCATCAGACCGTGAAGAGCATAGAGCATGGTAAGACTGTCTTTTCCTCCCGAAACCCCAATGGCAATTTTATCTCCTTCCTCTATCAGTTGAAATTCATCTACCGCCTTTCTGGTAAGGCTTAATAATTTCTGTAATGTCATAAATCTATATCCTTTCAAATATCATTCTGTTTACTCAGAGAGCATAGCATAGATAGTGAAAAAAAGAAAGATTTTTTCTGTGTTTGTGAACACAAAGAAGGAAATACGTGGTATAATATTTGCACGTTGTGCAAATCAAGCCAATATCATTGGCTTGCCGTCACATAAATGTGTCGGTTTATACCGGCAACCCACGTGCATATTGTGCAAATCAAAAGAAAGGAGGAAACGTATGAAGTTTCGTTGGAATAAAAAGTATTTATACTGGGGTACAACTGCATTTGCAGTTATTTGTGCCAGCCTTTTGTTTTATTTTATTATTTTTCGTATGGATATTTTTCTTGGGCGCATTAAGAATTTGGCAAGTATTTTAATGCCTGTTATTTGCGGTGCGATTATTGCATACCTGTTAATACCGGTAGTGAACTTTCAGGAAAGAAGAATTTATTACATTTTGGAAGAAAAGCGCCATCTAGCCTTGGATAAAAAGCATAAAAAAATTATCCGCTATATTTGTATTGCTTTTGCATTGGTTTTTGCAGGTCTTGTGATTTATTCTCTGCTTGCCATGATTATGCCAAGTATTTTGGAGAGTATTATCAGCATTATCAATGACTCCCCCCGCTATGTGCAGAATATCCGCCATTGGCTGGAGTCACTTTTAAAGGATAATCCGGAATGGCAGACTACGGTTTTTGATTACTTGAACCGTTATTCTCCCAAAATCGAAACCTTTTTAAACGTTGAAGTTCTGCCACAGATTAAGCAGCTTCTTCAGTCTTTAACCACAGGTGTATTCGGAACATTGGTTTTCATTAAAAATCTTTTAATCGGATTGATTATTTCTGTATATATGATGGCAGGAAAAGAGGCTTTTGTCACTCAGTCCAAAATGCTGGTATATGCAATTTTCGATACAGAAAACGCCAACAGCATTGTAAAGGCATTCCGCTTCATCCACCGTACCTTTGGCGGATTTATCAGCGGTAAAATCGTAGACTCCATTATTATCGGTATTTTATGCTATATCGGTACCAGCATTATCGGTACGCCTTATGGACTTCTTGTCAGCGTAGTAGTAGGTGTAACCAATGTTATTCCGTTTTTCGGACCGTACCTTGGGGCAATTCCCAGCGCCTTTATTATCTTAATGGTTAATCCTATGCACTGTCTGTATTTCCTGATTTTCATTCTGCTTTTACAGCAATTTGACGGAAATATTTTAGGGCCGAAAATTCTGGGAGACTCCACGGGCTTATCCAGCTTTATGGTAATCGTAGCAATCTTGTTATTCGGCGGTCTGATGGGCATTCCGGGAATGATTATCGGTGTTCCTTTATGGGCAGTCTTTATGGCAGGAATTAAGTTCTTCCGAAACCATGAATTAAAGAAAAAAGCAATGCCTACGGAAGAAGCTTTTTATGAGGATATTGCCTATATTAATCCGGAAACCTTAAAACCTATCCATTTTTCAGAGGAACATCCCGTTTCTGAAAAAACACAGGCTAAGGCAGAGAAAAAAGAAGCAGAAGAGGAAGAGAAGTAAATGAAACTGGTTATACAAAAAGTCAGCCATGCCTCCGTAGAAACAGAGGGAGCAAGCATCGCAGAAATTCAAAAAGGATTTTTGGTTCTGGTGGGTATCGGCAAAAACGATACCAAAGAGACCATAGACCAATACGTAAAAAAGATGGTAAATCTTCGTATTTTCACAGATGAAAACGGAAAAACAAACCTTTCCTTAAAAGACGTAAACGGAGAAATCCTTCTGGTATCACAATTTACCTTATATGCCAACTGTAAGAAGGGAAACCGCCCAAGCTTCTTTGATGCGGGAGAACCTGAAAAGGCGCAACAGCTTTATGAATATATGGTAGAAAAAGTAAAAGAATTTGTTCCCGTAGTGCAAACAGGAAAATTCGGTGCGTTAATGAAAGTTTCTTTGATTAACGAAGGACCGTTTACCATTTTATTAGATGAGAATACATTTGCATAAAAAATAAAATAATTTTTTAAAAATTTAAAAAAATGAAAAAATCAGAAGAAAAACATCTTTGAAATTGAAAACAGCAGTTTAAAAGGTGTTTTTCTTATTCGATTAGTTTAGCGGACAAATACAGATTTAACCGAAAAACTATGGACTTTTCATAGAAACCATGTTAAACTACTCTTGAAAATCATATTTTTGGAGGTACTTTATGGCAAAGCCAATTACATATCGTGAACAAGAAAAAATTGAAAATACAGTGAAGCTTCGTGAATTTTTAATGGAGCTTCCTCCTTATGTCAAGGATTATTTCCGTGCTAAAGAACCCACGACCTCAGACAAAACTCGTTTGTCATACGCTTATGATTTACGTGTTTTTTTCCGTTTTTTACAAGAAACAAATCCTTCTTTAAAGGAAAAATCTCTTTCTGAAATCTCCATTCAGGATTTATCCCTGCTTGAGCCTGTGGACTTTGAAGAATTTCAGGAATATCTAAAGGCTTATCAATCTGCGGACAATAAATTAGAAACCAATTCCCGTACCGGAATTGCCAGAAAAATGTCTTGCCTTCGCAGCTTTTATGATTATCTGTGTAAACGCCAATTATTGACATCAAATCCCGTACGCCTTGTAGATATGCCGAAAATCAAGGAAAAAGCCATTATCCAACTAGAACCTGATGAAGTTGCCAATCTTCTGGACTATATCGAAAAGTATGGAAAACAATTATCCGGTGTAAAGCTTTATCACTATAATAAACAAAAATACCGTGACATTGCCATTGTCACTCTTCTATTAGGAACAGGTGTTCGTGTATCCGAATTAGTGGGCTTAAACATTGGTGATATTGATTTTAAAAATAACGGTATCCGTATTCTTCGAAAAGGCGGCAATGAAATGATTGTATATTTTGGCGCTGAAGTGGAGCAAGCTTTAAAGGATTATCTGGAAATTTCCAGAAACAGCATTACTCCCCTCTCCGGCCATGAGGATGCGCTCTTTCTCTCCGGTCAGAGAAAACGTATCAGCGTAGACGCCGTAGAAAAAATGGTAAAAAAATATGCTTCTGCTGTCTCCGTAAAAACCATTACGCCCCACAAATTGCGAAGCACCTACGGCACTGCCCTCTATCGGGAAACGGGAGATATTTATCTGGTTGCAGACGTTTTAGGACACTCTGACGTCAATACTACAAAGAAACACTATGCCAAATTAAGCGATGAGCGCCGCAGGTCTGCTTCCAAGGCCGTCGTTTTAAGAGAAAAATTAGAAGATTGATATTGTCAGATATTTTTCTGAGCCGGATTATTCAATAAGTTTCCACGATAATCAAACCGTGAGCCATGACAGGGGCAATCCCAGCTTAATTCCGCTGCATTCCATTCAAGTTGGCAACCCAAATGAGGACATCGGATATCCACAGCATAAATTTTGCCCTCTATGTCCTTATAAACACCGGCTTTTTTACCCTTGTACAGCACCACTCCTGCCTGTCCCGGCAAGATATCTTCCGCTTCCTTTCCCGGTATAAAAAGCACACGTTTTCCAAGTCCTTTTATAGAATGTCCTGTTTCCTTCAAAAGCGCAGATATATTACTCAAAGAAAATCTGGAAGGCGAAAAAACGTCTTTGTAAAAGACCTCCTGTCCGCAAATCAAATCACGGAAAATAAGCGCTGCTGTCATAGCAGTTGTCATTCCCCACTTTTGAAATCCGGTGGCAACATACCAATCCGGATTTTCTTTGGAATACTGCCCTATATAGGGGATTTTGTCTAATGTCATGCAATCCTGTGCTGACCAGTGGCAAATTTCCTGATTGTTTGGAAACCATTTCTCTGCTGCCTTTCGCAGCGCTTCATAGCTCCCTGCATTTTTCCCTGTGCGATGTCCCATTCCTCCCAGCAGCAAGTATTCCCCATAATTACGGAAAGAATAATCTCCTTTTTCTGCCCCCATATACATACCGTTTACCTGTGCCGCATCTTTTAGAGCAAGCACACAAGAACGTTCCTGATGTATTCTTGCAAAATACATTCCGGGAAAATTCACAAATGGAAAATGACAGGCAAAAATAATTTTTTCTGCCTGCACACTTCCCTGTTTTGTTATAATCTTATTCCCTTCTACCCTTTCCACTTCTGTATTCTCATAAACCCTCACTTTTTCACTGATGGCTTTTAAAAACTTCAACGGATGAAATTGTGCCTGATTTTGAAACTCCACTGCACCCCATACAGGAAAAGGCAAGGGCAGCTCCTCTTTGGTAAGCGCTGCAGGAAGTCCTAAAAGGCAGGCTGCCTTTGCCTCTGCTTCCAGTTCTTTTCGGCTTTTGGAATAAATATAAGAATTTTTATATTCGAAGTCGCAGTCTATCTGCAAGTCTGTAATGATATTCTGATATTCACGGATTGCCGTTTTATTTGCCAGCGCATACTGCTGCGCTTTTTCTTTCCCATATTTTTTGAACAAAGCATGATAAATCAACCCATGCTGGGACGTAACCTTTGCTGTCGTATTCTGCGTCTGCCCGCTTCCTATTTTCTTTGCTTCCAAAACCACTACATCTTTTCCTTCTCTTTGCAGATAATAAGCAGCTAAAATTCCCGTCATTCCCGCTCCTATCACCGCAACCTCTGTTTCTATATTCTCATCTAAAGGTTTCCGTTCTTCTATTTCACAGGTTTCTCTCCAAATTGATTTCATAAACTACTCCTATATGCCGCAGTGCATTTTCTACACAGCGTTTTTATTGCACAGGACACCATTTCCCATACAATAAATAATATGTCATACAGGCAGCTTTCTTATTCATAAGGACACAGCACAATAATTTTCTGCGGTGTAGTCTGTGGAGGAATACTTTTCGTTGCAGCGGTGTAATACACCAAAAGCTCCATGTTTATAGGCGCACAGGCATATCTCTGACCATTAATGGTAGAAATATTTGTCATAGGACTTAAATTCAGCTTTAAAGACTGCCCCTGCGCTTCTAAGTTTTCATCAAAATAAGCCAGCATAACCTCTTGATTTTGCCTAAGCGCCGTAATCAGCTCCGCCTGATACTGTGGAGGAAAAATGGCGGGCGCAGGCAAGCTTGTGTCATAAAAAGCGGCAATCCTCATTCCCGGTCTTAAACGTACATTGTGAATAACTGTGGTATCTCCTGTGAGAATAAAATTGATTGTTTCGTTTTCCTTATTTTCAACCTTCAGGGAAATCACCATGGTACAGCAGGAATTTCCATGCGTGATACGCTCAATAATTCCGACTACTTTTTCATAATTACTATAATCCATAAAAAAATCCTTTTTTCTTTATTCTATGACAGAAGCCGTAAAGGGTTCACCCTGCTGCCAACGCATTTGCGCTGTGTCCCAGTTTATGACTTTAAACCAATTATCAATATAATCTCCTCGTAAATTGTAATGCTTCAAATAATAGGCATGTTCCCATACATCAATACAAAGAATGGGGAACATTTTATTCAAACACGGAACACCTTGATTTGCAGTTGTAATAATCCGAAGCATTCCTCTTTCCCATACCAGCCACGCATATCCTGAACCAAATACAGACAATGCCGTCTGCTTAAAAATTCTCTGAAATGCTTCAAAACTCTGGAACTGGCTTTCAATTTCCTCATACAGTTGATTGTGCGGGACTTTCTTGGGAGGTTGAAGTCCTTCAAAATAAAACCTGTGATTGTATACGCCCCCACTGTTTCTTCCAATATCACCGGGCATTTGTGTCAGTTCCTCCAACGTACATGCTTGCAGCTTTGGCTCTTTGGCAAGGAGTTTATTCAGATTATCAATATAGGCTTGTAAATGCTTCTCATGATGTAAATACATGGTTGTGGCGTCAATATAAGGCTCTAATGCCTGAAAAGCATACGGCAAAGGTGTGTTTATAAAAGGATATTGATTGTTATTCATAGCAATTCTTTCTATTATCGAATTATGGATATTCTATGCGAAATTCCAAAAAAGGTTACATTTGTTCCGCTTTTATCATAATTCTGGTAATGTAATCTTCGTCTTTTGATACAGAAAAATCATTCATCCCCCACTCATAAGCAAAGCCTGTCAGATGGAAATTCTCTTCTTTTGCATAAGTAAATATTTTCTTATAAAGCTTCGGCAATTCATTCCAGCTCCCTTTCAAATAGGCACACAAATAAGTACCCTTTGGTTTTATCAGCACGCCCTCTTTGGGAACTTTCCCAAAAGCCGGCGTAAAAAGCCCGTCATACTCCTGAAATTCTCCTTTTTCTGCCTTTTCCACAGAAAGATAGCTTCCTATTCCCATACGGCACTGCTCTATTCCCCAGACTTCTTTTACATGAACAAATGCTTCCTCTAAAAACTCTTCTTCAAAATTATAAGGTGTAGTCAGATATTGTTCCTCCTCGCACTCCTTTAAAAAAATTTCTCCTCCCTTTAATTGCTCGCAGCTTTCTGTCTGACTTTTCATTTCAGAAAGAATATGTCTGGTTTTTATGAGTGTTTCCATCTGCCTGTCAATTTCACTGATTTTTGCATCTGCTAATTGCAGAAAATCCTTTGAATTTGGATACTCTATATATTTCTTGATTTCTTCCATGCTCATATTCAATTCTTTTAGCATCCGAATATATTCAAATTCCATACTCTGTGAGGTTTCATAATAACGATATTGATTTTCCCCTTTTTTAGCAGGAGAAAACAAACCAATACTGTCATAATAATGCAGCGTTCTTTTATTAACTTCATGAAGCTTTGCAAATTCTGCCGTGGTAAGCAATTTCGTACTTTTTTTCATTATTTTCTTAATCTCCTATTGACTCTACACTAACTGTATACTTTATTATACAGTACAGCAACGAAAAAAACAAAAAACTTTATGGAAACAGGAAGGATGATTACAATGGAATTTAGAGAATTCAGAAAAGAAGACACCCCTGCATTGGAAGGGATTATTCGCAAAACTTGGAATTATGATAAATTTGCCGGTCCCAAAACAGCCCAAAAGCTTGCCAGAGTATTTCTAAGCAGTTGTCTTGCCAACCAAACCTTTTCTCAGGTAGCTGTGGAAAACGGCAAACCTGTGGGAATTATTCTTGGAAAAAATATTGCCGTTCATAAATGCCCTATTTCATACAGATGGAAACAAATTTGTTCTCTCATCTCTCTTTACCTAACAAAAGAAGGGCGAAATGCCTCCGAAATTTTTGGCAGTGTAAATGGTATTGATAAGGAATTACTTGCCACATGCAGACCTTATCCCGCAGAACTGGCGCTTTTCGTCATTAGCCCTGACTGCCGAGGGAAAGGCGTGGGGAAACAATTATACCAGCGATTTCTCCAATATCTGAAAAAGGAGCATTTAGACAGCTTTTATCTCTACACTGATACCAGCTGCAACTATGGTTTTTACGAACATCAGGGAATGGTACGGAGATGTGAAAAAGAGCATATTTTTACAGTTAATCAGCAGCGTTCAAAAATGACATTTTTTATTTATGATTGTGAAATCTAAAAAGGTTGCCGCAGGAAGTCTCCTCTAAACAGAGGAGCTTCATGTGGCATAGTAATTAAAATAAACTTCCTTTTAATCCTTTTTTGAATACTAATACAGCTTTATCCGTTCCCAAAAAAGACATGGTTTTAATCTGGTAACCATCTTTTTCCATTTCTTGTAATTTTTCATTTATCTTTTCCTTCACATTCTCGATGGTAATTTCTTCAATCAATATAGTTTTATACATTACGCTGCCTCCATAAATTTATTATTTACTGTACTACAAACTGGGAGTTCAATGAAAGTTCAATCTCGCCAATCTCCTCTGTGATTGTGTGAGTTCTACCTGTTTCTTGAAATCCCATTTTGTGGTACAACCGTTTTGCATTAGTATTATTTTCAAGCATCCATAGAGTGGGGACGCCAGTGCATTGCTCAATAGCAAATTGCAGCAACTTCGTGCCATAGCCCATTTTCTGTTTATCCGGCAGAATATAAAAATCTTCAATTAGGCATTCTTTAACTGAAACAACGCCAATCGGTATATCTTCAACCAGCATATAAAACTTACTCCCACAGTTCATCTTTTTTCGCATATATTCCTGCTATCTTTCGAGTGTGTGCAACAAGTTCGTTCTGTCCACTGTCACAATCATGTGTTTCCCTCCATAACCTTCTAATTTACTGCACTGCAAACTGTAAGTTTATAATTCCTCGATAAAATGATTTTCAGCTTCATTCCAATATTTGCGATATACAAAATCTGTATTGCCATCAAAAATATCGCTCCTCATAAAATTTTTTTGTTTCTTCTATATTTTTCATAGGATACCATGGAAAAAATTTGTTAACTTCCTCGTCTTTAAGAATAAGAAATAGAGCTTCTAAATCTTGTTCTGTAAATTTTCTTAAAATCAAACGCTCTGTTTTAATTGTTGGCGTATTCATATACACTTAATCTCCTTAATTTCTAATTTATTGCACTACAAATGGGAATTTATCGCTTCTTTTTATAATTTTCCTCCCAAAATTTTTCCTCATTCATTCCAACTCCTTCCGGCATTTGGTCCAAACATTGTCCTTCTTTCTGGTATTTAACTATTTCACTGATTTCTGCTAAAGCAAGTCTATGAGCCGCCCTTGAGAAAGATGTGTCGTTATATTCGACTTCGATAATTTCTATTTCAATTATATATCCGTCTTTTATATACTTATCAATTATGCAAGGAACTAATTTTGAGAGGTTATGATTTAAATACATGTAAATATGACCTCCACCTGAACCAAGCAACCTGTATGCAATATTTGTTGATTTTCCAATATATAGGCATGTACGTCTTCCATTTTTTCTACCAAATATTTTATATACTCCAACTATATTTTCTTTATCCGCTAAATTGGACGGAATAATAATATTATTATCTTTTGCTAGTGATATTTTTTCTTTAAATGTCATAATTCTTTATCTCCACAAGCTTTAATTTACTGCACTACAAACTGGAAGTTTCGAGGGAATACATTTTTTCATATATTCTTAAAATAAAATCCGCCTTTCTTTTGGAATACTCCAATAAGTCATCAACTCCACTTCTTAAAATTTCTTCTTTCAAACCAGAATATTCTTGTGCTTCTTCAAAATGGTTTATCATGTAGTCCCGAAATAAAACATCATTATTCCATATGCCTCCTTGAAAAGCAATCACATGAACATTAAAATTTTTCTGCCCCCTTTTTATAAAATACCTCCTATCAGGTACACTCATTTCTTCCATATAGGTATATCCACTTTCTTCAAGTTCCTCTATAATTTCTCTTTGAGGCGGAAAATTCCTAACTCCTATAATAATATCAACTATCGGTTTCGCTTTTATATTTGGTATCGATGTGCTACCTATATGCTCATATTCCAATGCTGACAAACAGGATTTTTGCTTTAATAAATTTACTTCATCAAGGTATTGCTGTTTCCACTCTGAATTATACTCTACTACTTGAATTTTTTCGTTAAGTATCATTACAAGCACCTCCACAATTTCTAATTTACTGCACTACAAATTGGACATTATCTATGAATTTCTTTTTCACGCTTATTGCCGATATAAACGCCTTCTTTACAACGACCAACCATTTTATACCCCATTGAGTCGTAATATTCGTTCAAAAATTTATTATCTACTGCACAATCAAGACGCATAAATTGTATTCCTCTACTAATTGCCATTTTTTCCGCTTCGAAAAGAATAATCTTACCTACATCTTTTACTGATGGCTCAGTAACAAGATTATGTACATAGTACGCTGGAGAGGCTACTATTTTTAGCCAGCGTTCATCGTTTTGTAACAAAACTACTGCGCCAATAATAACATCCTCTTTACTTAGTACATAGAGTTCTCCCAACCTTTGGCGTTCTGCATAATAGCTTATTGGATATACTTCTAAATACTTTGTCACATTCCATTGTTGAATACCAGCTTTATCCATCCAATGAACTCTTTTTTTAAAAAGAGAAAAAATAGTATCAATTTCATTATTTTTTGCTAATCGAAAATCATATTCCATGTTTATATAACTCCATAACTTCAAAGTTGAAATTACAAAAAATAATTCCTATAATAATGTTTGAAAATACTGTACTCTTTTAGAAAGAAAAACTAATTAAATTCTGAAAGGGAAAGTCCTGTTTCCTTTTCAAAGCTATTCGCCCAATCTTTATTACGATAGAAGACAATACATTCCTGAAAACCGTCATTTGCAAAGAATAATTGTTTATCTGTGGTATTTTCCATAATAATTTTATTTAGTTCATTTGCAACATTTAAATCAAACCAATCTCCTTGAACTTCAGCTTCTAACGAATATCGCTTACCCTTCCACTCAAAAGAGACAGTTCTTTTTCCAGTTCCCTTTTCCCAGTTTACTTCACTTGTGTCTTCACTAATATTTTGGAAATTTAATTCCTCTTTGTTCAAAGAAGAAACCCCTATTAAAAAGTTTGTGTACATGGTATCAACATTATATATCTCAACATCAAAACTATACACGCCATTTTCAGTTGGTGTCCATGTTGCTTTTGAATAATCAAAAATTCCATTTCCGAGAATTCCAAGTAAATGGGCTGTTTTATTAAATTCTACTTCTGGTGGTAATTCAGCATAATCTGTTTCCAATTTTTTAATTAGTTCATCTGTTATACCAGTAATTTCAAATTTCTTTAATTTTTTCACAATCTCAGCATAACTTTGAAATTGTTCTACAATTTCAGTATCATTTTGAGAGTGTTCATCAATATCTAAATTTTCTTTCTGACTTCCGCACCCACCCAGTGCTAAAATTGACATCACAAACAATATGGATATTATTTTTCTTTTCATAATTAACCTTACTTAAGTATTAGTAAATTACATAAATCTGTTTATTAAATTATAAGCGGTAACCACATAGACAAAGATTGCTACACCTGCAAATATCATAGCATCTTTCTTCGCCCCCTTGTCGTAACACTCTTTTGCATTTGTTAAAAGGGTTAATCCCATAAAAACAAACATAATTGGCAGTGTTATATCCGTAGATATCATGTTCATCAATCCAAGAGAGCCGAAAATAATCGTTAAGACACTAAATATTGCTTTCAAAATACGCATACATATCCCTTCCTTTCAATTTAAACTTTGTTTAATATTGGGTGAAATTCAATTTTTCTTAAATAGAGTCAACATCTTGTTTCGCCTCTACTAATTCCATATCTGTAATCTCTCTTACTTTTTTCAATTCTATAAAACTCTTTTTTCCCATATAACTTCCCCACAATGCGGACACCTTTTCGGAACAAGTAAATTACTATTTTCATATTGAACTAAAGGTATTTTCTTATTTTTGCGGTCACAAATATCTTTGACTGCTTTATTTTCAAGACTAGCTCCTTCACCGCCCAAATATCCCAAAGTAGTCTTATACCATGGAAATTTTCCTTTGCATGCAGGGCATTTCCATAAAAACAGGAAAATGTATTCAAAGAAGAATGACACCAACCACATCAAAAAAGTCAAGATAAATATAACTAAGCAAACAGTTCTAATAGAAGTAGGTAACACTTCTTTTAGTAAAAGGTCAATCATCCCTATAACAAGTGAACACACGCATATAAATGGAGAAATACGAAATATTTTTCTGATTAGTATGCTTATACAAATAAATGAATATGTGTTTTTATATGTAAATGTTATTGGGGGCTTTTCCGCATTTTTCTTCGCCTCTTTTTCATAACGCTCTTTTTCATTTATTAAAAGAGTTAATCCCCCAAAAACAAACATAATTGGAAATGCTATATCCATAGATAGTATATTCATCACTCCAAGAAAAGGAAAAATAATCGTTAAAACGATAAATATTGCTTTCAAAATACGCATACACATTCCTCCTTAGAAAATTCAAAATTTCTCAAATTATTAAAGGTATTTATTTGAAGAAATAATGTTTTGGTCTATACAGAGCCGCTGTCACTCTATGCTTATTCCCACTGGATAAATATTCCGTTTTCCGGTGTATCCCACATAAAGTTTTCCCTGTTTACAGTTTCTTCAGTTGCAATTTCGATTTTGGATAATCCTACATCTGAGGGAATATCATCAGCTTTATACACCATATAAAAATTCAAATAATACTTATTTTTAGAAGTTGATATATGATACATTCCATCTAATTCAATTCGTCTATTTCCATTATTATTTTCACTGGATGATGCACAATCACCGGAATATTCTTGTATATCTCCATCAATAAACTCGAAGAAGGAAGAAATCTGTTTATCTATATCCCCTATGTTTTTTAAACTGTTTTTTGAAAACAATTTCTCAAATTCTTCTACATTACCTTCACTATATAAATCTATAATCTGTTTCATCATATTATCTGATATTTCTTGTTCTGATTTAAACCAATTAGACATATACTTATTTCTATTTAAACCGGCATTTGTACACCCACACAGACTTAACATCAATATTATGCAAAAAATAAATATTATTTGTTTCATACTTTACCTCGACCTTATGAAAATATTTATACCTATAACCTACAATCATAATGAAGTGCTTGCACTTTCTCTATCACTTCTTGTCTATAATTTTCAATATCCAAAAGCCTTTTTTTGCCTGCGGTTAAGCGCATAGTCGGTAAATCAATTTTTTCAAAATCATTCAACAGCAATAGCGGTTCTTCAAAAATACAAAACGATTGTCCCGTCTGATAATTGTTGCTTTCTTGGTAAATTCTAAAATCCTCGAATAGAAATTCATTTTGAGGAAGTATGATATTTTTGACCTCTTCTTTATACAAGCACCTTGCAAAATTATACAATCCAAATGCGAAAAAGGAAATTTTTCTTGTAAATGGATTTTCGCCATAATCTTTTGATTTTCTATGTGCTTTACAGAGATTAGCCAATTCCAATGAGAATTTTTCCCAATCTTTTTCAACTAGCGCAAGAAAGCTGCTTATCACTGCCATTTCTTCTGATGTATGCTTTCCTTGCAAAAATGCTTTGCTTTCTTCAATCACAGATTGCTTCCATGTAGGTTCTTGATAATACAGATACATAACTAAATTTGTAATACTGCACGCAGACTTTAAACCATTCTTACTAAGTCCGTTTTCTTTTGGAAATATTTTTTCAATATCACGAAAACGGTTTGCACAGAATATATGTGGTAAAATATTCCAAGCGTGAATGGAATGGTCGCAACCGCTGTTTGTTATTGTGAGCTGTCCCCATGTTACTGCCGAATTGAACGCATTATTTAAGTAGCTCATATCCTTTTCCAATACCGCTAAGTAACATCCTAAATAAATTATTTTTTTTCCGAAATTTTCGTGCAATAATTTCATCCATATAATAATCTGTTCTTCTTTCCCCTTACCTTGACAATATTTCATATATTTTTTTAATAGCTCATCAATATAAGCGTCTATGCCTGTATATCCAAACATTTTATCTACATTCTGTAAATATAATTTGATAAGCTCCTCTTCATCCATAGAGCACCTCGTTTCATTTATATAGTTTTGCTATTTGCTACATAAATGCTTTCAATCCCAGTAAAATAAATCAATAATTTCCCGCTACTCTAAATTATTCAGCCAGTTTTTCATATTTTCAAAATTATCAAACTGCCGTGTAACCGTAAAGATTTTCTTATTATTATAATATAGTTTCAATTTGCAATCATTTACTTTTTTATATGTAATTTTATTTTTCAAGAGAATACGAGTCTTTCTTCCCTTTACTACTTTTATATTATATTTGTCCAAAACGACCATTTTATTATTTTTATAGTATTTCCACATGAAAAAGTCTGCAATACTACAAAAAACTACCACAGCTGTATAGCACATATTTTTCCAGTCTTTAGATGGAAGATATGAGAGAAAAGCAATTACTGCTATAACTCCTAGCGGAACGAAGATAACAGTAATAATTTTCAATATCTTCATCATACTGCTTCGCATTTTTACAACATAAACAGCAGTTTCATCTTCATTACCTTTTGCTATCAGATATTTAAAAATAATTGGAACAAGTAGTGTAATACCTATAATAAATACTCCTCTGTAAATAAAATCCATAATCTGTTACCTCGTAAGCTTGCGTATTGCTACCACTCTACCTAGTAATTTAATCAGTTCCTTTATTTTCTCGTATAGACACACCGCTTTTTTTCATATATTCTATAAAAGGCTTAATTCCTATTAGCATTGCATCTAAACCTATTTTTTTCTCATTGTTTACTATAATTTTCATACCGCCGTTTGTATTAATTTCAATATATTCAATTTTTGAAATGGAAATTTTTCTTTTCTTCATAGGATAAATAACAGTCAATTCCTGTTCTTCTATAATTATCCTATATTTGTTGATTGCCCATGCAGTAAAAGCACTAATAATTCCCATGAGCAAAAATAAAATAGTGATACCAATATCTTGATACAAATATAGTATAACTGCTGAACATATCATAGAAATTATGAAACACCCATATAAAATTTTAGAAAATACAGGCGGAAAGCATAATTCTTTTAATTCCTCCTGCAATTTATACTTTTTGCTTGTTACCATAGATATTGTTCCAAATACCAACGTCATAAAAAATAATCCAATTATTTTCATCACTTATTCTCCTCAATCTCTCCGTATTTACTATGAGGTAAATACTTTACTTTCAGATGTTCTCCCTCGTGTATTCCTTTGCTATAAACAGTTACAAATATTTCTTTCTTTGTTTTATTGTCCATAATTCCAATAGCTCTTGTTTGTGGTTTTTCTTCATCACTATAATCCCATGTTGTTACTATTCCCTCTACTTCAAGATAATTCTCAGACATTACGCTAGGAAAATCCTGTATAGCAGGAACTACTCCCCATAAAAACGAAGGAATTAAAAAAATACCAACAATCCCTTTTGAAATTATGTTCATTCTTTTTTCATTTCTCTTTATAAAATTTCTCATATCCAATGAAGCTTTTTCCCAGCGAAACCATCTTTTCTTTTTAATTACTTGGCATAAAAACCAAATTGTAACAACAGATAACAATAAACTTTCTATGTACAAGTACACAATCATTCCGTCCATACACTTTTCTCCTATTCTATAAGATATCTTTTTCTATCTTCCTTTCCTTTTTCCCGTTTTCTCTTAATGAATTTCTTATAATCAATCTAAATATAGCAAAATCCATAATATTTTCTCCCATGTAGATGATTTTCCTCTTTTTCTTCTTATGTAGAATACCAAAGACAATTATTTATTAACTGCTCTATCAGCTAATCTTTTATCCCCCCATGGTGTTTTTAATAGAGCTTCATTGTCAATAATTCCTGCTCTGATAATTTCAAGAGGTTTATCTAACTGAAAAATATTTTTATCATCTATATTGATGTTCGATTGAAATTCTTCAAAGTTTTTAAATATTTTATCTTGAAATATAAAAGATATGTTTTCTTTACATTCCTCAGCATTCGCAGGTAAAACACAAGAACCCATTATATATTGTTTTCCATCGTATAAAAATTCAATAAGCGTAAAAGCCATATCATTTTCATAATCAGACTTGATAATTTCTACAACATCTGTTCCCATTATCAGTAAAGATTTATTCTGTTTCTTTCCAAAGCCAAACATAAAACTCCTCCTTATTACAAACAAAATATCCAAAAAACTTATTTTATCTAAAAAATTTTTAGCAATCACACTCTATTATTTTTATTTCAGCCTTTAAATTATTTTTAAGATAATCTAAAACTAATTGACGTCCTTCATCACATTTCACTATTTGTGGAATATGCTTATATAATAAAAACAATGGTAAAATAAATATACATACTGTTTCTAAAAATATTAGCAATTCTCCGCCAGAAAAGAGTAATGCAAATAACATTATCACAACTAAAAAAATTTGAGCTCCTCTCTTTATATGAGCTAAAGGTATAAATTCTCCCTCTAAAACAACTGTATTATTTATACCTTTCACTTTTACCTTTAACATTTCCCATCCGCCATTCATGCTACCTCCTGCATAAGAAATATATAATTCTTCACTTTCCTCATTGTATGAAGAAAGAAACATTTTTCTGTATGCTTGATTAGCTATATTTAGTGGTTGAGTTGTTTGCTTTATAGTTGTTAATACAAATTCTTTAGAATACGGGATATATATCCGATAAAACATATCCATAAATTTCCCCTCAAATTTTCATTTTCACTATTTTTTGTCTGCTCCATATCTCTATACTCTTCGCATTACTTTTATTAGACGTATTCCTTTGTAAATAATAAAAGGGATTGAACCAACTATTCCAATACATGTATAAATAGGAAAAGTAATAATTCCAATGATTATTTTAGGTGCAAGCGGAGTCATCCATTTTTTTGATATACCATTATAAAAAATCAAACCCGTAGGTATTCCGGAAAACAGTAATGCAAATGAAATAATACTTTTTGTATATCCCAATGGTTCTGGAACAGGCATATTATTATTCGTCCAAAATGCAATGTATTCAGGATTGCTAAGCTGGTTTATTTGATTAGCTGCTACAAAATAACCAAGTACACAACCAATAATCAAAAATGCACAAATACTCATTATTTGTTTCTGTTCTTTTTTCATCATGTGTCGCCTCTTTCTTTTCTCCTGACACTCTTATTCCTCTATATGATATAAAAATCCACGTTTCATATTCGGATAGTAATATACAAGAACATTATCACCTTCTTTAAATCCTTTTGTTCTTATTTTACCTATCACTATTTCCATATCTTGACCTTTATTATCTGTGATATACACTGTGTCCTTAACAATTCGAGAAATTGTGCCTGTATTTTCCGCATATTCTCCACTAACTATAAGAGGCAAATCTTTAATAGAGGGAATTACAATTTCACCTACGCAAAGTATAAAAAATACAATTAAAATAAGCAAATATCCTATCTCAATATATTTTCTTATCTTCTTTGAAGTAATCGTTCTTAATGTTTTTTCCCAGTTAATTATAGGGGATTTTTTATATAGTTTTCGTATAATAGAAAATGTTGCTACACAAAGAACTATATCTAATATATAGTACCATACTGCTGTTATTACCATCTCATTTCCCTTTCTAAGTTTAATACCTATTTAGGATTAAGCCATCGTTTTCTTTTTTTACTCGAGTTCTTTCCCCAGTATGACCTTACCGGTATTTTTCGCCTTTTTATATCCTCCATAAATTCTTCCCTGTCGATATTGCTGTCAATGGTAAATAGCTTTTTTTCATCGACATAAACACGCATAGAACCTTTCTTTCTCTCACATTTCGTAATATCCTCAAAGTGAAAAATCCTCTTTCTCCCAAAGGTTGAACGCCATGTAATTTTATCTCCGTTCACTTCAAGCTTCCACATTATCATATTTACTGAACCGATTAAAGAAACTGCGAAGAAAACGCCAAAAACGATTGGTGGCAATAAATCATCTTGTTGAACAGCGCTTGCCACCGTAGCTCCCGCAAAAAGAAACCCTCCCACAACAAAAAATATAGTAAGTACTTTTTCGGTTTTTATTACATAATGTTCCCTAATTATTCCCTTTTTCCGTTCTTCCTCACGCTCCTTTGCTCTCTTTTGTTGAAGCTTTACGATATGCCCCAAGATAACGAATACAGCTAAATATGGTATAACCTGTATAAATATTTCTATAAATCCCATTGTTATCACTCCAAATTTTTTATTCTAAATGTAAAACTTTAATTTCATCCGTATTTCTTTCGTTACTCAGGCACATCTACTGAGTAGCTTAAACAGTCGCCTCTTTTGTTGCTTTTTAAGTCATTGTAATACCATAGATACATAGTTCTATCGTATACATTGATTTCAATTACACCGTCTGGTTTTTGTTCCTCTACTTCCAATGAATGGATTTCTTTATCATGTGCATAGCCATAAACAAAACGAGTTTTTGGGTAATTTGGATTTAAGTCTTGTTGAAAATCACTTAGTTTTAAAGAAGAATGAACGAGTTCTGTAATGTCATCCATCAAAATTCTATCTTCTTTCGTTGTAACCGGTGTGGCATTCATAAATGCGTATTGTGTATGTCCGTTCTGTATTTGCTTTTTACAACGAGCCATTACAAGACCTTGAATATCATCGTTATCGGTTCCCGCCCGATAGAAAATCGTATCATAATTTTCACCCTGCCATATATATAAGGTTTCATCAACTTGATTAAGGAAATCAGCAGGAACGGAAAGTTCTTCGTTTTCAGCATTCAAAGGTGAATTTAAAATAGCTTCTTCAATAGTGTCATAATATACAAGCTCCGTATCACTTTTATCATAATCATTTATGGTAAACTCCACGTATTCATTATCTTTATTTTCTTCTTCCGGAACATAAGTATAACGACCATTTTCAATATGGTCATCATATTCAAAATCAACAAACAATCCAATCCCTATCAGAGCTACAAAAATCAAAAAAAATATCCCCAATATAATGAACACTACTTTCAAAATTTTTTTCATAGTATATCCCTTTCCCAACCACTTTAGATTTATCTGCTTCTATATAAACTATCGTTTTCTTTTTTTATTTGAGCTCTTTCCCCAGTATAACCTTACCGGTATTTTCCGTCTTTCTATATCTTCCATAAATTCGCTGTCATCAATTCCACTGTCAAGGGTAAATAGTTTTTTACCATCGACATAAACACGAATGGAGTTCCCCTTCATCTCGCATTTCGTAATATCCTCAAAGTGAAAAATTCTCTTTCTCCCAAAAGTTGAACGCCATGTAATTTCATCTCCGTTTACTTCAAGCTTCCACATAATCATATTGACCATTCCGCTTACACCTACTAAAAAAAACGCTCCAAATACACAAAAAACAAATAAATCTTCTTTTACAATAAAACTCATAACTGTGCAACAAGCAAAAAACATTGTTCCTACAACAAATAGCGCAACAAATATTCTCTCAGTTTTTACTGTATAATGTTTTCTAATTATTCCCTTTTTCTGTTCTTCCTCACGCTCTTTCGCTCTTTTTTGTTGACGTTTTGCGATATATCCTAAGATAAAAGACACAGCCAAATACGGCATAATCTGTATAAATATTTCTATAAATCCCATTACTATCACTCCAAATTTTTTTATTGATTTTTCTAAAATTATATCATTTCAAAGACTTAATGTCATTATTTTTCTGTCATCTGTCAGAATATTTTTTCATCTTTACCTTACCGTTCTTCTTGCCATGGTAGTAAATTAGTAATAAATTTCTAAAATAGATTTATTTCCTTTTCAAAAAGCTTTATAATAGGATAGAAAAAAGAAAGGAGTTTTAAATTATGAATACATCAGAAGTTATTCGTGCACGAAGAAGCATTCGAAAGTATAAAGAAAATTTTGTTATTCCTCAAAAAGACATTGAAACCATGTTGGAGGCTGCCATGATGGCGCCCAGCGCCTGCAATACAAGACCATGGGAATTTGTTGTTGTGGAAAATCCAACAATAAAAGAACAGATTATTGAAATCAGTCCTCATACTTCTATGTTACACACTGCCAGCCTTGCCATTGTAGTATGCGGCAGACCTGATTTGCAGGAAACTATTTGCAGCGCTTTTTGGCCACAGGACTGTGGCGCTGCCATTGAAAATCTGCTCCTTCAGGCAACTGATTTAGGATATGGTACTTGCTGGTGCGGTTTTTATCCGGTAATGGAACGTGTGGAAAAGCTGCAAAGTCTCCTTCAGGTTTCCAGTATTCCTCTGGCTGTTATTGCAGTAGGAAAAGCTGAGCAAAATCCGGATGCACGAGGATTTTTTGAGCCTTCCAAGGTTACTTATTTGAAATAAGCAAGATAATAAAGGCAGGTATTTTACATGCGTCACTTTTTTCTCACAGGAACTTCCGGTATAGGAAAATCAACCCTTCTTATGGAGGTTTTACAGGAAATGGAATTTCCTATATCCGGTTTTTTTGCTCAAAGACAGCTTCTTCCCGATGGTACTACCGGAGGCTTTCGTCTCCTCCCTTGGAGCAGCAGACTTCCCCTTACTGCCACATATCAGGCAGAAGCATCCGATTTGTTCATAAAAAAATCAGACACAGGCTGGCAAAAAGATTTACGTGTTTTTCAGACAACTGCAATTACACTGTTAAATGAAAAGACACCCTTAAAATGTCTGGACGAAATTGGAGGAACAGAGCTTCTCGTTCCCGAATTTTTAAATGCGCTCTACGCTTTTCTAGAAAGCGATGTCTGCTGTGTAGGTGTCATAAAAAGTCCTCAAAATCTGACTTCTATGATGACAAGAGTTGAAATGAAAAAGCAGGAAGCCATAAAGCTTCAAGAGCTGCACAAGGATATGACACAGCAGTTTCACAGCGTCATTGTAGAATTGACAGCGTTTAATCGGGAAGAAGTAAAGCTTGCCTTAAAAAATTTTATAAAAACTGAGGTTTGCACATGAAAAAGAAAAAACAAAAGCATTGGCTTTTATGGTTCACTCTGTTATTTTTTGTTTGCTTTTTTTCTTCTTTTCTTCTGGGACGTTATCCCATTTCTCCTTTGGAATTGGTAAAAATTCTGCTTTCCAAAATTTTTCCAATCTCACCTACTTGGGATGCTCAGTTGGAAACGGTTCTTTTTCAAATACGCCTGCCCAGAGTATTTATGGCAGTGCTGATAGGCGGAGGCTTGTCCTGCGCCGGAGCGGTATATCAGGGAATGTTTCAAAATCCTCTGGTATCTCCCGATGTGCTTGGGGTTTCTTCCGGAACAGGCTTTGGCGCTGCTTTAGGACTTTTATTAGGCTTTAGCTATCAGGCAGTTTCAGCCACCGCACTTTTCTTTGGACTTTTGGCAGTGCTTGTTGTTTATTTGATTAGCCGAAGAGTAAAAAGCAATCCCACCCTTGCTCTGGTATTGGCAGGTATTTTAATCAGCTCCCTGTTTTCCTCCTCTATTTCTTTGGTGAAGCTAGTGGCTGATACAGATAATGTTTTGCCTGTCATTACTTACTGGCTAATGGGAAGCCTTGCATCCATTCGTCCCGACGATGTTCTTTTTGCAGCGCCTTTGATTATTTTGGGGCTTATTCCCCTCTATCTTTTCCGCTGGCAGATGAATATTGCCACCTTAGGTGATGAGGAAGCAAGATGTATGGGCGTTTCTATTCAAAAAGTGAGGTTTCTTGTTATCTTCTGTGCTACGCTCATTACCGCAGCAGCAGTATCCGTAAGTGGCATGATTGGCTGGATTGGACTGATTATTCCTCATATCGGAAGAATTTTGGTAGGAAACGATTATCAGAAGCTTTTGCCTGCTTCTTTCCTGTTAGGAGGAAGCTTCCTTGTGGTAACCGATAATTGTGCCAGACTTTTATCTACCAATGAAATTCCTATTGGAATTTTAACTGCCTTTGTAGGTGTGCCTATCTTTTTGTATCTGATTTTGAAGAAAGAAAGTAATTTTTAAGAGGTGATGATTTGAATTTATCCGTACATTCTCTATATTTTTCCTACCAAGCAGCTCCCTTGTTAAGAGACCTTGATTTTTCTCTTGATACAGGAAGCTTTGTGTGTGTATTGGGAAAAAACGGTGCCGGAAAAAGCACCTTGTTTCAATGTATTTTAAATCTGCAAAAAAATTATACAGGAATGATTTCTCTTGACGGACAGAATGTAAAAGCTTTAAAGGAAAAAGAGCTGGCAAAATCCATTGCCTATATTCCCCAGCTGCATAAGCAGAGCTTTCCTTTTTCCGTATTTGATACGGTTCTCATGGGAACTGCTGCCAGCCTTTCTCCCTTTTCCACACCAAAGGAGGCGCAAAAAGAAGCTGCCATGGAGGCGCTTCACCTTATGGGTATGGAAAAATACGCTTCCCGCTCTTTTTCCCATTTAAGCGGCGGGGAACAACAAATGGTTTTGATTGCCAGAGCCCTTGCTCAAAAAGCGCCAATCCTCATTATGGATGAGCCATGCTCAAATTTGGACTATGGAAATCAAATCCGTCTTTTAAAGAAGTTAAAACAGCTTTCTGCACTTGGATATCTTGTTCTGCTTTCCACTCATAATCCGGAACATGCTTTTCTTTTTGCAGACAAGGTGCTTGTTTTACATAATGGAACTGCTATGACACCGGGAAAACCGCAGGAAGTACTCACAGCCTCTCTATTAGAAGAAATATACAATATTCCCATACAGCTTTATACTTCTTCTGATGTTCCTCAGCCTGTGTGCATTCCGAAAATCTGATTTTAAAATTTATACTTATGGAGGAATTTATGAAAAAGAAACTATTTACTATTTTATTGTCTGTATCACTGCTTTTTAGTCTTACCGGCTGTGCAAAAGAAGAACCTGCAAAAGAGCCGGTAAAAGAAGTGCAGACACAAGAAAACACCGAAACAGAAGAAACACGTACCTTTACTGACTCTGTCGGAAGAACCGTAACCATTCCAAAGGAATTGAAAAAAATTGCGCCCTCCGGTCCTGTGGCTCAGTTGGTCTTATATACCGCAGCGCCGGATTTGCTCTGTGGTCTTGCCAGAGAATTTCCCGAAACAGCAGAAGGATATATTGACGACAGTTATTATTTCCTCCCTGTTTTCGGTCAGTTTTACGGGAAAAATGCCAATCTGAATATGGAAGCTCTTGTGGCAGCTTCTCCTGAGCTTGTCATTGATATCGGAGAACCAAAGGAAAATATAGGAGAAGAGCTAGACTCTTTGAGTGAACAGCTTGGTATTCCTGTTGTCTTTATTGAAGCCACTCTGCCTACCATGGAAAGCGCTTATACAAAGCTGGGCGAATTACTGGGCAATACAAAAGAATGTGAAGAGCTTGCAGCATATTGCAAAGAACTTTTAGAAGATACTTCCAAAAAGGCAGCATCCATACCGGAGGATGAAAAAAAGACCATTTATCTGGCTTCCGGAAATGAAGGCTTAAATACCAATGCTTCCGGCTCTATTCACGGAGATATTGTGGAACAAATCGGCGCTGTGAATGCTGCAAGAGTTGACGCAGCCTCTACCGGCGGCGGAAGTGAAGTTTCCTTAGAACAGATTTTCCTTTGGAACCCTGACATTGTTTTGGCAGACACAAAGGAACTTTATGAAAAGCTTTTAAATGACCCTGCATGGCAGGATTTAGAAGCTGTAAAGAATAATCAGGTTTATCAAATTCCCGATATTCCATACAGCTATATCAACAATCCTCCTTCTGTTAATCGTTTTATCGGTATTCCGTGGCTTGGAAGCATTGTCTATCCGGAAGTCTATACCGAAGACATACGAAAAGAAGTAACTGAATTTTATCAGCTCTTTTACCATATAGAATTGACAGAAGAACAGCTTGACGAAATTCTTTAAATTCCGTTTTTCTCACAGATATCTGCCAGACAGCAGCTCTCACAATGAGGTGTTGTTCTGGCAGTACATATCTCCCGACCATGGTATACAAGGCGGTGGCAGAAATCGCTTCCTTCTTCGGGAGGAATGATTTTCCATAATTCCATTTCTACCTTTTTCGGCTCTTTGATATTTTCCACCAATCCGATACGGTTTACAAGACGAATGCAATGCGTATCAGTTACAATGGCGGGTTTTCCGAACACATCACCCATAATCAGGTTTGCGCTCTTTCTTCCCACTCCCGGAAGCTTTAAAAGAGCCTGAAAATCATCCGGTACTTTCCCTTGATATTCCTCTTTTAAAATCTTCATACAGGCACAAATATCTCTTGCTTTGCTTTTTCCCAAACCACAGGGACGTACAATTTTCTCTACTTCTTCTACGGGCGCTTCTGCCAAAGCATTTACATCGGGATATTTTGCATATAAATCCTCAACAACTACATTTACTCTGGCATCGGTACACTGTGCAGCCAAGCGCACACTGACCAGCAATTTCCACGCATCGTCATAATCCAGTGTACAGCCTGCATCCGGATATTCCTTTCGCAAACGTTCAATGACTTCTAACGCTTTTTCCTGCTTTGTCATGTTCTTTCTCCTTAGTTTTTCTCGCTGTCCAAATGGTTAATCATACTGGCTAAATATCCTGCGCCAAAACCATTGTCAATATTTACCACACTGATGCCGCTGGCACAGGAGTTCAACATGGACAGCAGCGCTGATAAACCGCCGAAATTGGCTCCGTATCCCACACTGGTAGGCACTGCGATTACCGGACAGTCTGCCATGCCTCCGATAACACTTGCCAGCGCTCCCTCCATACCGGCAATGGCTACAATCACTCTTGCGCTCATGATTTCCTCTACATGGTCCATCAGGCGGTGCATGCCCGCTACTCCCACATCATAGAGGCGTATTACCTCATTTCCGTATATTTCTGCGGTAAGCGCAGCCTCCTCAGCCACAGGCATATCGCTGGTTCCCCCTGTGGCAATGACGATTTTTCCTGCTCCGTCCGGCGTTGGAATTTTTCCAATTCTTCCGGTACGTGACATCTCGTCATATTCTAAATCTAAATATTGTTTCACATAATCGGCTGCTTCCCGACTCATTCTGGTAATCAACACTGTTTTTTCCTGTTCTGTGAGCATTGCCTGTGCAATTTTTAAAATCTGTTCCTTTGTCTTTCCTGCGCCGTAAATCACCTCTGCCATTCCCTGACGAATACCCCTGTGCGTATCCAACTTTGCAAATCCCATATCTTTATACGGCTCTGTTTTAATCTGAAGCAATGCTTCCTCCGGTTTCACGCCTCCGTTGGCTACCTGTTCCAGCAGCGTCTGCAACTGTTTCTTATCCATTTTCTTCGGTCCTTTCTGCGGTGTCATAATTTTCCAGAAAATGATGTTTTACCCCATTTTCCTTATATGCAATCACAGTGCTTAAATTTACATTTTCTACACTTTTAAAAATATTTCCTTCGATAAAAGGATTGATTTCCTTTAGCTCTTTAATCAGTCCTTTGATTTCCATACGCTTTGAACCCGTGCTTCCGTCTTCTCTGCACGTGGTACAGGTATCTGTAAAACGGCAGGCACATTGAATAAAGTGTAAATCGTTGTAGTCACGCCAATGCTTAATATCATCTTCACGGATTAGATACATGGGGCGAATAAGCTCCATACCCTCAAAATTTGTGCTGTGAAGCTTTGGCATCATGGTCTGGATTTGTGCTCCGTAAAGCATTCCCATGAGAATGGTTTCAATCACATCGTCATAGTGGTGTCCCAGAGCAATTTTATTACAGCCCAGCTCTTTTGCTTTACTGTACAGATAACCTCTACGCATACGGGCACACAGATAGCAGGGGGATTTCTCAATCTCATACACCGTTTCAAAAATGTTTGTCTCAAAAATTGTAATGGGAATATTTAAAAGCCGCGCATTTTCTTCAATTACTTTTCGGTTGGTTTCGTTATATCCCGGATCCATTACCAGAAAAATCACATCAAAATTTACTTTTCGGTGCTTTTGCAGCTCCTGAAACAGCTTTGCCATAAGCATAGAGTCTTTCCCACCGGAAATGCACACGGCAATCTTATCCCCCTCTTTTACAAGCTCATATTCGTTGATGGCTTTTGTAAAACGGCTGAAAATCGTTTTATGAAATTTCTTTCTGATGCTTTTTTCAATTTCCGGATATCGCTCCTCTGTGGAAAAGCTGTCTAACAGCCATGCCCCATATCCGCCTGCAAGATGTGCGACATCATACCCTTTTTCTTCCAATTGCGCTGCTGCCTCATAGCTTAAAATCCCTTTGGCGCAGTATAAAATTATCTTTTTGTCTTTTGGCAGAAGCTCAGGTTTTTCCCGAAGCTTTGACAGAGGAATATTCACTGCGCTGGGAATAAAACCGTGGGAAAAAGCTGCTTCTTCCCGAATATCAACCAGCAGATATTCCTCTTTGTTTAAGCTTCTTAAATCCTGTATTTTTATTTCTAATGTGTTGTTCATCTTATAATCTCCACTCTATAAACTGGTGAAAGTAAAATTCACACCAGTTTATATTGTACTGGAAGAGAAAAAACTTGTCAACGAAAGATGAACTACTCCAAAGCTCCTTTTATTTCCTTTTTTCTCTTTAAAATCCGCTCATTTCGACTGCCAAAGGCTTCTGCTCTTCCTTTTAGCAACATAGCTCTTCCCTGCGGTGTTCTGGTATATACCAGATGATATTTGCCTAAATGAGAAGACATAACCTTCTGAAAGAAGAGAGCCTCCTGCTTTGTCTTAGAAAAAACAGAGGGCACACAATAATGTTTCGTCATAGCTCCCAATGCCTGCGGCGCATACAAAAGGTAACGCTGATTATCCACTGCTGCCAAAAATTCTTCCATACACTGAGCAAACAGCTCTTTCTCTCTTGTTGTTCCGCCCTTTAAAAACACCTGATAATCCACACCGTTTTCTCCATACACACTGACTTTACAGGAAGACGTAATATTTTGAGACTCTGCAAGAGCCGCTTTCATTCCCTCTGCCATTTCTCGCAAACGCTTTAAAGGACTGGAAAAATGCACAAGCCGCCACACGCCCCAGAGAAAAATTCCGGCTGCTGCCACGGTAAAAATAAAATCTGTAATGCCCTGCTGCCCATAGCTTCTGCGAAAAGCGCCCCGTATCATGCCCTGACTCATTCGAATTGCAACACTTAACGCAATCATACCCAAAGCATTGAAAAAAGAAGCGCTGGGATTTAAAAGCTTTTTCTTCATTTTACAGGTTTCTACGGCTTCCATATTTCCCTGAATATGAACTGCCTGCTGCCACTGGGCTTTTAATTCTTCCCGCATACACGCCCGCAGCTTCATGTCTTCATTGATTTCCATAAGATGTCGGTAAGTATAAGGAGGAGTAATGGTATTTAAACGTTCCATACCGTTTTCAATCACCGTTCCGTCATAACTCACTCCTAAAAATCCCATCATCCTTCTTTGCAGTGTACGGAAATCTTCTGTCACTTCGCAGGACTCCTTCGTATCTGTCATACAGACCAAATGCCAAATATTACTGGTTTTGTCAGGATTATCCTTACTTGCACGGATAGCCCTTCCCCGCATCTGATTACCCAACACATAAGAACCCACAGAGCTTGCCATAATCAAAGCATTGATACAGGGAGAGTCCCAGCCTTCTCCCAACAGTGATTTTGTTCCGATTAAAATTTCGATTTCTCCTTTTTCAAAAAGCATGGTAATCATCTGTGTGCACAAATGGGTATTTTCCGTAAGCAAAATCTCACTGTAACCCAAACATTCTCCATTTTCATTTAACAATGCTTTTGAAGGAAGTTTTTCTATACCAAAAGAACAGGAAATGCGTTTCAGAGCAGCCAGCGCTGTATCCGGAATATAAATCAGACTTCCGCATAAAACACCTAACTTCCAATCCGGATTCTCCCTTCTCAGCATCTCAAAAATAGGCAGAACACCCAGACTGTCCGGCAGGAAATTGGGCTTTCCTAATTTTCTTGCATATTCCTTTTTAATATAATCTGTCAAAATCAAAAGTCGTAACTGATTACCCACAGAAGAATATTCCAGCTTACAAATTTCAGAAATACTTTTTAATTTTCCCGCACTGTTCATCAAAGTTTTTTCCAGCTTTTGATTTACGAAAAAAGCAACCTTCTTTCTCTCTATCAAGCCATGAGCTTTTAATTGCCGAATAAGCTCCTCCCGATATTCCTCCTGACACACAAACTCCGATACATCATCATATAAAAAGCCCTGTAACAAAATTTCCATCCACTTTTCAGACATAGGCGGAAGCTCTTTGACATTTAAAATTTTCAGCCATCTGCGGGCATAAGGAATATTCTGCTCCTGACAATAAATCAGCAAAGAAGATAAATATGCAGGATTTTCCAGCAGCTTTTCCAAATATCCCTGTACGTCTTCTAACCCTTTGTGAGATGCCACAGCTTCCTTTAAACGTGCATCTCCCATGAGTTTCTGCATCATTTGAGCTGCCTTTTGTCGGAAAAAGTCTACCTTTTCCTGTTCTTCCCCTGTGGGATAATTAAAATACACAAAATCCTGATGAGGGCAAAGACTGTTCTCCTTTACCAGCTCAGGAACTGTAATTTCTTCGTCCACAGGTCCGCACATGTTACAGTAACGTTCCCATTGCACCGGCGTTGCATCATAAGGAGGTGTTGCCGTCAGGGAGATTACCGTAACCTCCCCCATTTCCTTCATAAAATCTTCTAACGCCTTCCACCATTCGTTTTTCAGATGGTGACATTCATCTAAGCATATAACTTTTATCCCTGCTTCTTTCACTGTTCTGAGAAGCTCAAAATGAGAAAAATCCATAGCTTCCTGATTTTCTGTTTCCTCTTCCTCAGTCATTCCGGCATAGCGTGTCATGCCGCAAAATAAAGTCTGATAGGTAATCGAAGTAATGAGCTTTGGATTTTTCATGTCATTGGAAAGAATATCTTCGGGCGAAAGCCGCTCATTTAAGAAGCCGTCTTTTATTCTTTCCAACCACTGCTCCCGAATAACAATTCTCGGTGAAAGGATAAGACAGGGCTTTTGTGTCCGCCTGATAAGTTCAATGCCTAAGGTTGTCTTCCCAGCGCCGGGAGCAGCTACAATATGTATTTTTTTGTCGGAGAGATAAGCATCCGAAGAGTTTAAGACACGCTCCTGATACCTTCTCCATGTGCCTTTAAAAGATAGAATGTTATCATATAAATTCATATATTTAATCCTTTCCGGTGGGGGTTATAAATTGCTTATATAATCCGTTGTATATACTGCAAATTATAGCACAGATACCGAAAAGAAGACACAGCTAAAATTATTTCTCCAGTTTTCCATAAACAGAAAGCGCATCTAACACGTGATACGGCTCTGTATTATGCGAGCCTTGTGCATGAGCAGTAATGAAAAAATACTTTTTTCCGTTTATTTCTGCTGCTGTGGCAAGACAAAGCCCTGCATTTGAGGTATAGCCCGTTTTTCCTCCTAAAATACAGCTATCTTTTACTCCTGCTTTTTGCAACTCCTGTGATAAGGTACTGAAAAAAGTAAAGCCCTCCGGATGTTTGTTAGTCGCAGGCACAGAATATGAAAATGCAGTAAAAATCTTAGAAAAGTCCTGATTTTTCATAGCATAGCAAAGTAAGCGTGATAAATCCTCAACTGTTGTATAATGATTATCATCATGTAAGCCGGTAGTATTTGTAAAATGTGTATTTTTCATTCCCAGTTTTTTTGCTTTCTTATTCATTTCTGATACAAATTCTTTCTCTGAACCACAAGAACCTTCTGCCAAAGCGACACAACATTCTGCCCCTGAGGGCAGCATCGCTCCGTATAAAAGGTCTCTGTAAGTAACCTTTTCTCCCGGCAAAAATCCTGCCATAGAAGCGTCCTGTGCATATAATTCAGGAAAGATTTCCTCTCTTAAAACAGTTATTTCCCGTATATTATCCAGCTTTTCTATGGATAAAAGCACTGTCATAATTTTCGTAAGCGAAGCCGGATAAATTTTCTTTTCTGAATTTTTTCTTCCTAAAATTTGACCTTCTTCGTCCAGCAGTATCGCAGCCTCACTATAAAGTTCTCCTAAAGAAATTTCTTCCTTTCCCTTGCTGAAAACTTCCGATTTTTTATTTGGCAAAAGCAAGAAAACCAACACTGCTGCCAAGAAAATTAATCCTATTTTTCTTCTTCTCTTTCTTCTTTGTTTCCGTTTACTCATATAAAAAAACACCCTTCTTTCTTTTGTACTTCTTATAAATCTACTGTACCAAAAAGAAAGAAAAGGTGTTTTAATATTCTGTTGTTAAAATCCTAAGATTTCCTTAAGATTTGAAAAGGTATATTCTTTAATTATGTATGATTTTAATTTGACTTGTGGATAATTATTGTAAGTCTCTTTCACTTATACTCGCAAAAATTTCGCAAAGAAAATAGTCTATTTTGCTATACTGAAATATGGACATCTCCACTCCACAATATAACATTATTAGTGCATACCCGAATGACAAATATTTCATACTATGTTCTCCCAACATAGAAGCCACTGTCATATAAAAACTCAAAATAGCTATTCCAGATATGGCTACTTCTTTTAGTTCTGTTGCAATATGATAAAATCTCATCTCCTTTTTTTGATATACAAATTTATAGTACAATAATTCCTCTAACGGATTATTTAATTTCTGTAAACTTGTAATAACAATTCCCCTAAATTCCTGAAATTCTACAAATCCATATTTTTGATAGCCTTTTTTCTTGGCTTCTTTTAGGTATTCTTTACAATTCTTTTTAAAATCAATATACATTTTCTATACCTTTCTCTATTTTGATTTTTCTATATTGTAATTCTATAATTTTTAATAATTTAATTCAATTCTACCTATTATTTTCTGGAAAGACTAAGCTGAAATCAATACCTTCCTCATTTTGAATTTTATCTATTTCGGAGGGCATAGGAATTTCCTCTTTCTCCTCTTTTCGGTTCACCAACGCAAGTCCCAGAGCCTCTACTGCCATTTCATAAGCCTGTTTCATATCATCTCCTTCTGTAAAACATTCCGGTAAATCGGGAAATGAAATCCAAAAACCACCTTCTTCTGCTTTATGAAAAATAGCCGGATAAAATAATTTTTCCATACATAATACCTCCATTTGTTTACTTGCAACTCATTACTTTTCCGGAAGTACAATCTGAAAAACCGTCTCCTCCTGTTCACTTATAGCAGAAATACTTCCCCCGTGAAGCTCCACAATCTCTTTTGCAATAGCAAGTCCAAGACCTGACCCTGCACTATCTGAGCTGCGTGCCTCATCAATTCGGAAAAATTTCTGAAATACTCTGGAAAGCTTTTCCTTTGGAATTGTTTTTCCTTTATTTCGGAAGAAAAGGCACACTCCGTCTGAATTTTTCTCTCCCTCAATCGTAATAACAGAAGACGGATAACTATAAGAAACGGCATTCCGAATAATATTATTAAACACCCTGGCAAGCTTATCTGCGTCACCGTAAACCTGTAAGTCCTCCGGCACTTTCAATTCTATTGTATTTCCCTTCTGTGCCAGAACAGGATAAAATTCTTCTTTCATCTGTATAAGCATATAATATAAATCAATATTCTCTTTTTCCAGCGTAATATTCTGTAAATTGTAACGGGTAATTTCAAAAAATTCCTGAATAAGACTGTCTAAACGCTCTGCCTTTTTTCTGGCTATATGAGTATATTTTTCGCGTTGAGCAAGGGGCATATCCGGTGCATCTTCCAGTAAATTCAGATACCCCATAACCGATGTAAGCGGTGTCTTCAAATCATGTGCCAGATAAGTAATTAAGTCATTCTTTTTCTGAGTTTCCATTTTCAAATACTGTTCTTTTCTTTCCATATCTGCTTTTATCTGAACCAACTGTGTACTTATTTCTGAAAATTCCTGAGGGAAAATTTCCGATACATCACATTCTTTTTTCATGTAATCATGTATCATTTCCGCTGTTCTGGAAATCAATTTTTTCTGTTGTTTTTTCAAGGAAAAATGCAAAATAATATATACAGAGCTTCCAATTATACCTGCAAAAAAAACAAAAGAAACAACTGCAATATACTTAAATGCTTGCCAATCCACACGCTCATAAATATATTGAACCTTTTGTTCTCCGTCGTACCATCCGGTACGTTCCTCATGAACGAAATGATTGCTAATCCAATCTAAAATCATGCCGTTAAAAACCGTATCAAATAGATAGTAAACCCCGTAAATCCCCAAAAGGAACAACAAAATCAAAAGAAGAATTTTCACAATTTTACAAATATTTTTCTTCTCATTTTTCAATTTTATAGCCGCACCCCCACACTGTTTTAATATACTTTGGATTTTCAAAAGAGTCCTCCATTTTTTCTCTTAAGTGACGAATATGTACGGTGATGGTATTATTGCTTTTGCTGTAATATTCATCTTTCCAAATCTGATGAAACAGCTCCTCCGCACTGACTACATTGCCTTTTTGTTCGCACAAAATAGCTAAAATAGAAAACTCTGTGGGTGTAAGAGACAATAAACGTTCATTTAAGAAACATTCATGCGTTTTTTTATTCAAAATCAATCCTTTATGCTCTAAAATCTCCTCTGCTTTCACTGTTCCCATATTATAACGCTTATATCTGCGCAGCTGCGCCTTTACTCTTGCCACTACCTCAAGCGGCTGAAAAGGCTTGGTAATATAGTCATCCGCTCCTAAAGTCAAGCCTTGAATTTTATCAATTTCCGCTCCTTTTGCCGTCAGCATAATAATAGGATAATTATATCGTTCACGTATTTTTTTACACAACTCTAAGCCTGAAATCTTTGGCATCATAATATCCAAAAGAGCCAAATCCAGCTCTTCCTTCTCCATAAAATTCCACGCTTCTTCTGCATCGTAAAATTTATATACGAGAAAATCTTCATTTTGCAAATATAACTCGACTAAATCTGCGATTTCTGTTTCATCATCTACAATTAATATTTTTTCTTTCATATCTGCCTCCCAGCCCATTATAACAGAAAAAGCAAAAATGGAGCAATGTTTTTTCCACTTCCGCTTTTTAGTTTGCATAATATATTTATTGTAAATCAAAAGCAAAGCATTATCATTTAAGGATAAACTTTTGCTATTGGCTATAAAAAACAATTCTGTTATAATAAAGTTATTAGAATGGAGGGGTAAAAAATGAGCATGCAATCAGATGTAGAGTCTTTATCTATTCAAGCTTTAGAAAATTATGCAAAAATACACAATCTATCAGAAAATGACGCAATCGACGAGACTTCGGTCGTGGATTTTATTGTACTGTACTAGAAACTCAAGCTAAAGAATGGGCGCATCGTTTATATATGCGAACTTTTTCTGGCAGCGAATACGTATATCAATACATTTTTCATCCTTCTAATTCACTGAATATCAAACATTTTAATACTCTTGATGCAGAATGGTTAGAATTTATCAAAAACAATCGATTACATGGCGGCATCCAACATAATTATGATATAGTCATAGGTCCGGTGGCCGATGATAACACAATGGAAACCGTTCAACTTTATATGTCAGGTATTTTAAAATCACATGAAGCAGTAGACAGACTTCGTTATAGTAAAATTAACAATCAAGTGTCTTTCCACACACCACGTGCTTTAGAATATCTATATTTTGAATATCGAAAGGAGATTGCTCATGATTAGTAATAAATATTTTTTCAATGGAAAAGACATTACTATGAATTTATGTATACAAATTCGAGATGTTATAGACATTATCCAAGAAACAACAGGTATGAATTTTCCTGAAGCCACCGTAGCTTTTTACCACTCTAAGACTTACAAAGCTTTGCAAAACACTGAAAATACACTTTGGGCAGAGTCTGCCGGTTTTATTGCAGATCGCTACTTTGAAGAACAGGAAATTTTAAATTCTCAGCAGCATCCTTAAATACACAAAAAGAAGTTGTCACATTTAGCATTGTTCAGAAACATTGATATGCCCTTAACTGTAACAACTTCTTTTTCATAACTGATAAACTATATTTTTTCCTGCAAAATCTCAAGTAAATCATGATATCCTGATTTCTCTAATAAATCTTTTGCTCCAAAAAGTACCTCCTCTTTTGAATATTGATGTTCCTGCAAAAAACCTTCTTCTTTCTCACATAAATACTGATAAAAAAGTGCAGCCGTTATCACATCATCTTGATTGGTATAATCCATTTCATCTAAAAGAATATTCTCCGCTTCATTAATCTGTCCTCGGTCAATCATAGCTTTAAAATCTTTTAGTGGTCTCCCTGACACCTGAAATTTGTCTTCATTTTCTAATTCAACAGAAGTATATTTCTTCCCCAACATTAGAGAAAACAAGACACTTACCATTTCCTTAATCATACGCATAAGATAGTCTTTTTCGTCTGTGAAATTCATGTGACACCTCCTTTTACAATCTCTTAACGCCCCCTGTGTTTCTCTTTTTTCTTTTATAGTATCCTCTTTAGATGCGGAAACCTAACTCGCTTATTCCCCTCGGCGTTGACGGATAATAAAGTAAAATAAAAAGCAAAATGCTATCAAAGAGGCTCCCATACAGGGAAAATAAATCGTTCCAGGCATTCTGGCAACAGCCGGATGACTCATGACACACATAATAACACATACCGCAAGCCCCACTCCGCTCAGTAGAATATACCACATATTTCGATTTTCAGCCGGCTCCAGTGTGTTTTCCCAGGTTTTTCTTCTCTCGAACTCCTTCAATAGCATTTCTTCATCCTGAAGTCCCTTAACCAGAAAATATGTATGCCGGGTCACACGTTTATTTGGATGACGTGACTGGCATCGGATAACATAATGACTGTTATTTTCTTTAATGCCCCATACTTTCAGGATTTCATCTGCACCTTGGGGAAGATATGGCTTTTTGCCCTGCAGACGCAAAAACGCCTGCGTCTCCATCGCACCAACTGCAAAGCCCAAAAATCCATCTCCATAATTAGGTATGCTGCGGGCATCCATAATCCATAAACCGTCATTTTCTGTAAGAAAAAAAATCGTGGCATCCTGCATTCCCCGCCGTCCCAACCTTGCAGTCAGCACAATCCCAAGTGTACTAGCCAAAAGCACCAAAATCATTGAAGAGCTTTGCTGTGGCAATCCCAAAGAAAGAGACAGAAATGTTCCTATCAAAAGTAAAGCTGTCATTAAAAATACAATTCCCAATATTTTCCCCACCGTCCGATACCCATATCGGCTTTTTTTTCTTGTTTCCGAGGACATCCATACCTTTTTCAGTTCCATGCTATTTTCTCCTTTTCTTCTCTTTTACTCTACCCTAATACAAATTTATAAAACCTCACGCATTTTTTAATCCCTTTTTGTCTTAACATAAAATTCAACCGTTTTCTTTTTAAATTTATCAGAGAGTCCTATACTACTATCTTCTTCCGTAAAAATCCGTTGCTGTTAATTCTCCATTATTAAAAAAAAGAATTTTTTCCTCTTTGTAAATCTTTACTTCTGTAATAACAATTTCGCCAGCACGTATTTCTGTGTCTCTTTACCGGAATGAAAATCACTGGAATAACGATTGCAGCCATTAAGAAGTCATTTCCTCTTATACCAAAACCTCCACAATATCAGCTACTGAAAACTCCTTCGGATTTATGTATTTTTTAATAAAGATGGTATTTTCATGTTTAAATCAATATAAAACTTGAATATCACGTTATCACCCTGCCATAATCAACTTCCGATTATTTTTTTCTGTTCTCTAACCTTTTATATGTTTTTGCCCGTAAAACAGGTCTTGTTGCAGCAGCCATAGCAGATAAAGCAATTACACTGGCTAAAAATATTACTAAAATCAAAACAAAATTTGTCCGGTAAAAAAGCAACAATATTATCGCAGAAACTGAGGTCCAAATGATAAGATGTTTCAAAAAAATATTTTGAGCCAATACCGTATAAAGCTTAGCATTTAATAAATATCCCAAATACAGCGTTACCAAAATACTTAATTGATATTTTAAGGAAAATGAAAATTTTCTTTCTGTTTTATATCGTATTATTTTTCCTTCTTTGTTAATATCTTTCCTGCAATTTTCCAGCCTTTTATCGGATGACTTCCTGCAAAAGAAAGCAGCATTAACATCGTCATCAGACACATTAGTAAATTAAAAAAAGCATATATCGGAACAGAGGGGACAACCCAAATCATTAGAAAATGAGAAACTGCACACATCCCGCCCATGCTCAAAACCAATACAATATGTTTAAAAAACCATTTCCGGTTCTGCTTTGCCATTGTCCGCAGTTCTTCTAATCCACAAGGATAAATTCTTACATTTCTTTCAATCTTTCTTTTTGCACGTTTCAACATATATCCAGAAATAAATACACCTAAAATAACTCCGATCCACGTGGAAATCCAATACAACAGATTGGCATCAAAGGGAATAGACTTCTCTATTTTTCTTACAAACGTAAATATCACAAGTGAAATTCCTGCAATAGTTCCCATGCAAAGTCCGTTTCCACCTCTTTTATTTTCAAACAAAAAAATTTCTCCACTCAATTCTTCATAATAGTAACTATTCATAGACGTGGTTTCTGTGTAAAGTCTAACATATCCCATCAAAATCACAACCTCTTATTTGTTCATAATGTATAGTGGAATTATATATTATAAAATATTTTTTGTATATAGTTTTTTAATTTTAATATTCCATACTATCCACAATCTCTTTTATCGTCTCCATGGAAGTTCTTCCGCACAAAGTATATCGGACACCGTCAGCCACAAAAATTGCACATTTTTCTGAAACGTAGTTATTCTCCACATTTTCTTCTGTTGTGTCCTGAATGAGATTTACCTTGTATCCCTGTTTAGATGTATAGCTTTCCACATACTCATAAAAACCCAAATAGTCTGTATCCCATCCCTGCTCTAACTGTTCCTGACTTAAAATTAAATCCATTGACAGCGATATTGGCGAATAATACATCTCTTCTATGATGTAGTTCTTCATTTTTATAATTGCATAATTTTTCTGGTCTGTCTCCATACTTCCCTGCAAATAGGATTGTTCCGTTGCGTATTTACTTTCGAGCAAATCAATCCCAATATTTGACTGCAACGCAGTGTAAGCAGAAAACTCTGTATGAATATATCCATATTCATCCTTTTCTGCTTTAAGAGGTGTAATTTCTACAATCTGCATTGCATCCAGTTCCGGAAGAGTTATTTTATTGACATTTACTTTATTCAAAAAATAATAACCTGCGAATACCGTCGTTCCGCCAATCATAAAAGTCAGTATAATCATAGCTGCATATCGCAGCATCGGATGAGATATTCGCCTCTTTGAATTTTCAAAAACTTTTTTCTTCATGATATCTGTAAACACAATCTCATTAAGTTCCGTATCTATTATTCTTTTAATTTCTTTACGTTCCATAACCTACCTCCATCAAAATTTTCTTGAGCCTTTTTCTGGCTCTGTTCATACGTTGTATTGTCACGTTTTCCGATTTTCCAATTACCTGTGCCACCTCTTTCATAGACAACTCCTGATAGTAATATAAAATAATGAGTTCTCTGTCGTGAATTTCCATATTTTGAATAGCTCTGGTCATACTATCTCTTTCCAACACATTTTCTATTAAATTAGCAGCAGATACCTGTACGTCTTCTTCCAGATATCCACGCCCCAACCGAAACCAATTCATCCGCATCATATTTTTGCAGCAGTTAATTGCAATCCTTGTAAGCCATGTCTTTTCACTGGATTTCTGATGAAAGCTTTCATAATGCTTCATCGCTTTTATAAAGGTTTCCTGTGCTGCGTCCTCCGCTAAATGATAATCTTTCAAATAAAGATAGCACATTCGCAGAATTGCATCGCCATATTCCATAATCAATCTTTCTATTACTTGTTCTGCCGACATTTCATCTTCCTCCTTTCACTTCTTAGACACAGGAATTACCTAAAATATTACACTGCTCCCTCATATTTTTTAAAAATCAAAATCTTTATCCTGTAATATTTAGAAAAGGGAATGTTCATGCCGCAGCATGAAACATTCCCTTTTCATGGTTGATTTTTTTGTTGTCTTCCAACCTCCGACACCTTCGTTCGAAAAACATATCAGATTTTAGGTGTCAACCCACCGATAATACACAGCTTTTACAAATTATTCAGCATTTCCTCCAACTCTTTTATGTACTTCGGAATTTCAAATCCCTGCGGACAATGCTCTGTACAGGCTTTACATCCGATACAAGCAGACGGACTCTTTTCTTCCGACATCTGCTTCAAATCACGAATTCTCCATGCTCCGCCTACTTTCGCTGTATTATAATGTTTCAGCAAACATGGAATATCCAGTCCCTGCGGACAATTCGGCGTGCAATATCTGCATTCTGTACACGGAACTGTAATGGTAGCCTTCTGCATTTCTGCTGCTTCCTTAATCTTCTCCTGTTCTTCAACCGCCAACGGAGCTGCCTCTGAAAATGTTTGGATATTATCATAAAGCTGACTGTCATCAGACATTCCGCTTAAAACCACCTGAACATTTTCCAGTTCCATTACCCATCGCATAGCCCATGATGCCAAAGAACGGTCTGTATCCATTGATTTTAATTTATCCGCTGCTTCCTCTGTAAGATTTGCCAAAAGTCCTCCATGAACAGGCTCCATTACCATAATCGGAATTTGAGCCTGCGTTAAAATTTCATACAGCTCCTTGGCATCTGTAAAATACCAATCATAATAGTTTAACTGAATTTGTACAAAATCCCAAGGATACAGTTTTAAAAGCTCTTCCAAAAGTTTTGCTGTTCCGTGAAAAGAAAATCCTAAATATTTAATTTTCCCTTCCTTTTTCATCTGGTCGAAATAAGAAATACAGCCGTTTTCAATCATTTGTTCTGCAAAGGTATCCTGAATTCCATGAAACAGATAAAAATCAATTCTTTCCATATTAAGTCTTGCAAGCTGTTCCTGAAACTGTTTGCGGTAATCCGGCTGTGCCTGAAAATTATACTTATCTGCTACATAAAAACTGTCCCGTGGGTATTTTTCCAAAGCTTTCCCCAGAAATTCTTCTGATTTTCCCCCATGATAGATATAGGCTGTATCATAATAATTAACTCCTTGCTCCATACAGTGAGCAATCAGCTTCTCTGCTTTCTCATAATCAATCTTTGCGTCGTTTCCCTCTGCTATGGGAAGGCGCATCACACCCATCCCCAGTCTTGATAATTGAATTTCATCTTTAAATGTTTTATACTGCATATCTTTCCTCATCTTTCTCTGCTATTTCTTTAAGCAAATTATAAAACTATTTCAGAATTTCTTCCAGATTAATTTCCCCGTTTTCAATCAAATTGTAAACAGCTTGTGCAATCTGATTTCTGGCTGTCTTTGCATTTTTATATTCCTCTGTACATTCCAGATATACCGTACTGTTCCCCACAGTAAAACCGGCATTGCAAACAACCTCCAGATTTTCTTCTCTGCGATAAGAATAACCTCCATGGACAGGAATTCCTTCTATAACAGAAGTATCTGTATATCCCATATTTTCTGCATCATCGAATAGGGAGTCTATCGTAGTTACATAAAGTCTTACGTCACCTATCATTCCCCTTAAAAGAAATAATTGATGATTGTCAACATCAAACAATCCATAGGCTTTAACAGGCAAATCATGAAAAAGCTGTTGAATTTCTTCTTCTGTTAAATCTCTTGTATCACACTCTATTTTTCCTTCGACACGATTTCCCGAAAACTTATTTCTTACAAATTTTATGGTATCTCTATTCTCTAAGGTAACGGTGTATGTCCGCCCTAAAATTGCTGTCCCTAAAAATACAATCAATACAATACTTGCAGCAGCAACACTCCATTTTAGCCAGGCATAGTGCCCCTGTCTGTTTTTCTTTCCGCTATATACAGCTGCTTCTTCTATATATTCAGAATTTATATCACTGATAATTTCAGAAATTTTCTCTTTTCTCATAGAAATATCCCTTCCTTCATTAAATGTTTTCGCAATTTTGCGCGTATTCTGGAAAGCCGAACAGATACATTATGATTGCTTGTATGAAAAAGCTCTGCAAGTTCTGTAATAGAAGCGGAATACCAATAGCGCTGCACAAACATAACACAATTGTCTTGCTCTAAGCAGGCAAGAAATCGGTTAATACTTTCGGTGATTTCCTTGGCTTTCCATTCCGTTTCCACTGTATCCGCAGACGGAAAACAGTTTTCCAATTCATCCAGCGCAATGTCATAGGTACTATTTCGTTTCGCCGCAGTGTTTGCATGATACCTTTTAATCGCTAAATTCCGAACAATACGACAAATATATGTTAAAAGCGGATTTGGATTTTGCGGTGGTATAGTATTCCATGCTCCCAGATAGGCATCATTTAAACATTCCTCTGTATCCTGTCAGTTATTTAATATATTATTTGCCACTTTCCTGCAAATTGCCCCATATTTATTGGACAATTCTATAATTGCCTGCTCCGAACGTTGATAAAATAATGCAATAATTTTTAAATCCTCCAAAGCCTTCCTCCTTTCTCCTCCATCTTTATACTACGAATTTTCAATAAAATATCTCATTTTATTTTAACATATAAACAATTATCGAAAAATAATTTAGGCAGAACAGCATAGATTTCTCTATACTCTTCTGCCTTTCTTTTTACTGTTTTGAAATTTCCTGCATAGCTTTTTTAAACTGAACTGCAAATAAAATTGCGGTAAAGGTTACGGCAATCACATCAGCCACAGGTTCTGCCATATAAACTGCCATGGTCTGGTTTTGTTTTAAAATTGCCGGCATCACGTAAATCAGCGGAATTAAAAGAATAAATTTACGCATAACCGCTACAATAATAGAAGCCTTTGCATTTCCGATAGACATAAATGTCATCTGGCATGCCATCTGAATTCCGAAAATAAACAACGCTGCCACATAAATTCTCAATGCGTCTTTTGTAAATGCCAAAAGCGCCGCATCAGATGTAAACAAGCTTGCAAAGCCCTGTGGAAACAGCATTACACCGCCCCATAATAAAATAGCATACGCCATACTTACTTTTAATAACAGCCAGAAAGCTTTTTTTACACGTTTTACATTACGTGCACCATAATTATAACTGATAATCGGCTGTGCTCCCTGCCCCAGTCCCTGCAAAGGAAGCATAGCAAACTGCATAACACTGGTTAAAATTGTCATTGCACCTACTGCAATATCTCCTCCGTATTTCAGCAAGGAAGAATTGAAGCACACAGAAATAATACTTTCACTTGCCTGCATAATAAACACAGAAGAACCCAGCGCCAAGCTCGGAAGAATAAATTCTTTTTTTAATTTCAGGTTTTCCTTTTTAATCTTTAAGAAGGTCTTCTTTCCAAAGAGGAAGGATACCACCCAGATACAAGAAAGCGCCTGAGAGATAATGGTTGCCAGAGCAGCGCCTCTTACTCCCATATCCAGACCGAAGATAAAAATCGGGTCCAACACAATATTTGCCACTGCACCGATTAACACAGACAGCATACCTGTCTTGGCAAAGCCCTGAGCGGTAATAAAAGCATTCATTCCTAATGTAAGCTGAACAAAAAACGTACCCAGCGCATAAATATTCATATAGCTTACGCCATATTCAATGGTATTTTCACTGGCTCCAAATGCCAAAAGAAAATCTCTGTTCCAAATCAGCAGGACAACCGTCAATAAAACAGAAATGATAATCTGTAATGAAAAACAGTTACCCAATGTTTTTTCTGCTGATTTTGTATCGCCTTTTCCCATAAAAATAGAAGCTCTTGGCGCACCGCCGTTTCCGACTAATGCCGCAAATGCCGCTACAATCAGAATTAACGGCATACACACGCCTACTCCTGTAAGCGCCATAACCCCTACCTTCGGAATATGCCCGATATAAATACGGTCTACAATATTATAAAGCATATTGATAATCTGGGCGGTTACTGTGGGAAGCGCCAGCTTTAACAATAATTTACCTACCGGCTCTTTCCCTAAAAAATCTTTGTGGTTTGTCATGGTTCTCATTTCCTTTCTAAAACCTCTTTTAGATTTTCTAAAATAAAATCCGTTGTTTTCTCATAAGTTTTCAAATCATCATTTGAAAGGTTTTTAAAAATTTGTCGGCGAAATTTTTTATTGATTTCTTCGATTTCCTGAACAATCGGAACTGCTTTTTCCAAAAGAGATAAATGAATTTTTCTCCTGTCTGTCTGGTCCTGCCTGCGCATTAAAAGCCCCTTTTGTACCAAAGTTTCTACACCGGCAGATACATTTCCTTTGGGGAGCATACGCCTCTCCACAATATCTGCTGCTGTGTCTCGCTCCGGATTATTATACAAAAATCCAATAATGGCAATTTCTATATGGGACAACCGGTATTTCATCTGTACATCTTCCAAATATTTTTCATACAGCTTCATCATATAACGAACCAACATCAGCATATCGGACGCATTTTTCATCTATATTTTCACACTCCTTCCATAAAAAAACAGCTATAATAGTTCTAAATAAAACTGTTTTATCTAAAACTATTATAGCCTCAAAATAAAAAATGTCAACTTCAAAATCTAAAATTCTTTTTTCTCCATAATACAAATACTGACATAATAAGAAATACCTAAAACAACAACCGCTAACAGTATACCTCCCACAAAAAACTGTCCGTCAGAAATCCCTGTCAAGAACTGTTTTACCCCTCCCAAATCCAAGGAAAGCTTTTCGGAAATATTTGTAATCAGATAAAACAGAGCAATCAAAATCAAAAAAGTTCCCAGAAAAACGATTTTTCCTTTATCGCTGCCGTATTTAAGCTGAATTGGTATCATCAGCCCCAGAAAAATTGCCAGAAATATTAAAAAGCATCCGCAAAATAAAAACCACTGCAAAAATTCCATTTCCGGTGTCTTAACCCACTGCATAACAGTAGTTACTACCGAACTCACGAGAAATCCTGCCCCTCCTGTTAAAAACCCCAGTAAGAACTTCTCTTTTACATACTCTTTTCTGGAAACCGGCAATGTAAACAGAAAGGGAAGTCCGTTTTCATATTCGTCATAACTGATAGTGCCCATGGTCAGAATACAACAGATAAATGGCATATATCCCATGAGAAAACTGCTGTTCATGCCTGACATAAGTAAAAAAAGTACCGTCAAAAATATAATCATCAATAATCTTTTATTATGCTTCATCAAAGCAATATCTTTTATAAATAATCCTTTCATATCTTTTCTCCTTTTATCATCATAGTAATTACCTCATCTATGCTTCCCTTTTCCATTGTATAAGAAGGATAATTTTCAAGATAAAACTGCTTTTGATTGGTCAGACAGGCATATCCCCAGCTTTCTCTCTTTTTCCGAAGCAAATAGTTTTTATCTAAGGTGTCGTACTGCTCAGAAGAAATCTTCAATAATCCATACTGTCCCAGCAGCGTGTCAATTTCCTCATGGAGCACTACTTTTCCATTATCAATCATATACAAATCATCACATAAACCCTCTAAGTCTGTGGAAATATGTGAGCTGATTAAAATTGTTCTGTTTTCATTTTCCTCCATGTATTCCCTGAGCATGGAAAGCAAGTCCTCTCTTGCCAAAACGTCCAAGCCTGTGGTAGGTTCATCCAAAAGCAAAAATTCTGCTTTATGAGAAATTGCAGTTAAAATTTTCAGCTTTGCTTTCATTCCCGTGGAAAATTCTTTTATCTGTTTCTTTAAAGGTAATTGATACCGTTTGCAATAATCGAAAAACATGGCTTTATCAAATTGGGAATACATATTCTCCAGTATCTTTGCCACATCCTGAACCGTCAAAAATCCACTAAATCCTGACTCAGCCAGTACAACACCCAGTTTTTCCTTTTCTTTCTTGGAAAGAGTTTTATAATCTTTTCCAAAAATTTCAATCGTTCCTCCGTCTATGGAAATCAAATCTAAAATCCCTTTGAAAATTGTACTTTTCCCTGCTCCGTTTGCCCCAATTAAGCCGGTGATACAGCCTCTTGGGATTTCAAAAGACACGTCCAGTTGGAATAAATCATAGGATTTTTTCAAATCTTTTATTTTCAGCATTCTTCTTCATCCTCCATTATCATTTCAAACATAGAACGGATATCTTCATTGGAAATACCATATCTTTTTCCTTTTTGAATAATATTTTCCAAGTCCGTCTCCAGTTCCCTTCTTCGTTCCTCTGCTTTTGCAGCGTTATTTCCCGCTGCCACATAAGTGCCCTTTCCGTGAACCGTAACGGTAAATCCTTCTTGCTCTAAATTGTCATACGCCTTTTTTACAGTAAGAGCGCTTATTTTTAATTCTTTTGCCAAAGAGCGCACAGAAGGCAAAATCTCGTCTTCTTTTAATTCTTCATTTAAAATCATTGTTTTTATCTGCTCCATGAGCTGTTCATAAATCGGTACCATCGATGAGTTATTGATTATAATCTTCATTGTTTTCCTCCTGTTAATAAACAGTATATAACAGTATATAACTGTTTGTCAACTGTTATATACTGTTATGCTTAAAATTTCTTTCTTTTATCTTTTTTTATGATATAATTAAAATGTATTATGTAATTTCGTAAAAAGGAGTGACAGAATGAAAAAAGTTGATTTTGTAAAAATAAAAGCTGAATTTTGGGGTTTTGGTTTTGGAAAAGGAACAAGCTATGGATTTAATAAAGCAGAAGACATTATCCGTGAGCGTATAGAAAACGGCTGGGAATTTTGTGGATACATTCCCATTGAAATGCGAGGAACAGGCGAAATACAGAGCATATCTCTTATTTTTCAATACGAAGAATAATAATTTCTATAATAAAGGCGAAAAGCTGATTTTACTCCAACCTTTCGCCTATTTCCTTATCTTATAAAATTCGTTTTGATTTTTTCTTCCGGTGTAGGTTTCTTAATACCGGCATTTTTTCCTGCTTCCAGACACTTTAAAACCCATGCCATATTGGTACCCAGCGTTCTCATAATTTGAAGTCCTTCTTCGTCCTGCATTACTTCTTCCGGTGTATTTCCATGAACCATATTCCAATAATTTGATGAAATGACAGGCATCTGGAAAAATTGGAAATATTTTGTAAGAACCTCCAAGGTTGCCGTTGTTCCCGCACGTCTTGCTGATGCGATAGCTGCCGCCGGTTTATATAGCATGTGCTTTCCTGCCAATGAAGAAAGTTTATCCATAAACTCTATAATCTGTCCTGTGGGAGAAGCCCAATATACAGGTGAACCTACAATCAGTCCATCGGCTGTTTCCAATTTTTTCGCAGCCTCTTTTACATTTTCCATGTCAGCATTTCCCGCCTGAAAAATTTCTGTTTCTATTCCCTGTTTGTTTAATGACTCTGCTATCTGATTTAATGCTGTAAAAGTACACCCTTCTTTTCTGGGACTTCCGTTTAATAATAATACTTTCATTCTTCTATTCCCTTCCTTTCCGTTTCTGTTATTATTATACTTCAAATCAGACTTGATTGCTATCTTAATCTTATAAAATTTAAGCCGGAGGCATTCTGTTATCCTGCCCCTCTGGTGGCTCTCCCGGTTGTCCCTCAGGCATTTGTCCTCCCTCGAAAGGAGCTTTCCTTTCTCCCATAGCTCCTCCCTGCATTTGCTCTGTTCCGTAAATCAGACCGGTCATGGTAATTTCACTGCTGCTGTTGCCTGCACTTAGCTGATAAGTGCCGTCTTCCTTGATTTCCGGACAACTGACAAGAACACTGGAATATGCCTTTAAAGGCTGCCAGTTAAGCAATTCCTTTCCCTCGCTGTCATAAAGAACCACAGAGCTTTGCGCTTCCTGCTGTTCCGTAGAAATCAATATTGCTCCCTGCGTAGAAGCTTCCTGAAAATTCTGTGCCATACCCGATGCTCCTGCGGCAGCAAAAATACCTCCGGTTATTGTACCTTTTCCATTATAATCAACTGCTCCGTTACTTCCCTCCTGTGAACCGGATACATAAGTTTTTCCTCCTGAAATCGTCAAATCTCCGTTAGAGTCCAATCCGTCTCCGGAAGCATTCACTGAGACAGTTCCTCCTGCAATCTGTATATAAGCGCCTTCTGTAACAGCAAAAATATCCTCCTCTTTTCCTCCTGTACTGCTGCCGTCTGCTCCTCCTGCGGCATTCATTCCATCATCACTTGCCGTAATCTGTGTATCGCCTCCTGTAATATCAATACTCAGTCCCTCTATTCCCTCATAGCTGTTTGTAATATCCACTTTTCCGCCTGCAATCATAACCTGTGACGCACTGTGTATTCCGTCATCTCCTGCATTTATCGTAAACTCTCCGTCTCCTATATGGAGATAACCCAAATTGCTGTCGTCCTTATTTTCTGCATGAATACCGTCTTTCCCTGCTGTAATGCTATAAGCTCCACCTGTAATTTCTACACAGTCCTTACCTGTAATTCCATGGGATGCTGCAGTAATATCGTAAGTACCGCTGCTGAAAATCAATTCATCCTTGGACACAATTCCGTGTCCATAAGAAGCCTGAATATTTAATATTCCTTCTCCTTTTAGAGTTAAATCGGCTTTTGAAAAAACAACTCCGTCTACTTGATTTTCATCTATATTTTGATATTCTCCGCTATTCGAAAGACTGTTTTGTGTTTCCTCCTCTGTCGTAATTGTAACCTTATCCGCTGACAGCACATAAATAGCGGCAAAGTCAGCGCTGTTAATTTCCGCATTTTTTAATATTAACTCTACTTTATCGGTATTACTTGCATCAATGATAACGCTTCCTTCCAATGTTCCCGACAAAGTATAAGTACCCTCGTCTGTAATTCGTACCTTTCCTTCTGATACTTCAACTGCTTTTGACGTGCATTCTGCGCTGTTTCCTGTAAGGTCAATCTCTACGCTGTTTTCTTCCGTCTGTCCGTCAGACTTGCTTTCTGACACCGGTTGATTTTGGCAACTACACAGCAATATCGTTCCAAGAGCAAGCAGAAGCATATATACTTTTTTCTTCATGTATTATTCTCCTTATAATTCTCCGATTGCCGTTTCCTGCTTTGACATGGTAATTTCCAAATTTCCATTTCGGCAACGCAATTCGTCAATAAACTCTTTTTCCTGTTCTTTGTTTTTTAAAGTCAAATTATAAGTAAGTTTAAATAAGCTTCCCATATTTGTGGTTTTCACTCGAACAACCTCATATTGAGAGGTGTATGTCTGTAAAATCTCCTCAAAAACTCCTGTATAATCCAAGTCCTCCGGAATTGTAATATGTAATGTCTTATATAATTCCGCTTTCTTCCCTGCACCAAAGCCAACACAATTATAAATCATATTGACACTGCCCAATAAGAGAGCTACTAAAATCCCATATCCTAAATATCCCATTCCTACTACTAAACCGGTTCCCATTGCAAGAAAGATTGCTCCGATTTCCTTTGCTGAGCCGGGCACAGAACGAAACCGCACCAGACTAAATGCTCCTGCAACAGCTACACCAGCACCTACATTCCCGTTTACCATCATAATTACTACACATACAACAGCAGGCAGCACAGCTAAGGTTGCCACAAAGCTTTTCGTATAGCGGATACGGTACATATAGGCAAATGCCAGAAACAGACCGATTATCAAAGCACAACACACACACAGAAGAAAATCAGATACTGCAATTACCTCCGTTGTACTTGTATCAAAAATTCCTTTAAACAAATGATTAAGCATATTTTATTCCTCCCTGTATTTTCTCGGCTATCATATTTTTATATGCCAGTCCATATTTTGAAAATGAAGTTTTATAAATATGGCACTGTGTAAGAATTTGGCTCATTCAAAGAGGAATACCCCCTGATGTCTTAATTTCCATTAATGTTTGACCCTCTTCTAAAAGAGGTGTTCCGTAAACAGAACTGCCAAGAGAAAAATTTTCTCTGCGGTACAAGATATTTTCATCAAAGGTAACACGAAAATCAGAACCATCTTTCATAAAATAAGCTTCTCTTTCGTAAGAAAGGAAAACAGCCGGATATAAATGTCCGTAATATTCCCGAAAATATTCAATTTCATCTCCGATTTGTGAATGGAGCGGTAATGGCGTTTCCTTTCGAAAGCTTTCCATGACTTCTTTTTCTGAAAGCACCAGTCTGCGTTTATATACAACCGACTTATATTTCTTTTTTAATTCTACGAACACCATATCTTGTGGTTCTACTCTGCGATAACTGCGTATTCTAAGCTTTTCCTTGTAGACCGGTTTTTCCAAAGAACGTCTGATTAAACGAAAATTATCTGTGTCCAAATAAATATTTCGTATGGTGCATCTTCCATATTTGTCTAATTCCATATATGCTGCCATAGCCTCAAGAACTTTTTCTTTTTCCTTCTTTGACAGCAAATACTTTAATTCGTATCTTTTAAATGTAGCTTGATATGCCATAAGTTCCTCCTGTTTCTATTGTTTTTCTTCATGACATAGTATAAAGAAGAAACCTTAATCAAACTTAAAATAGAATTTATTTTTTTCCATTTGGAAATACCGCTGTAATTCTAAGAGATTTTTCATCTTCTGTAATTGCAGAAATTTTGCCTTTATTCGCACGCACTGTGGCAGCGGCAATAGAGAGCCCGATGCCATACCCCCCTGTCTGCGAATTTCGAGACTTATCCGCTCTATAAAACCGCTCAAATAAATGAGCAATTTCTTTTTTATTTATAAATTCTGTCGTATTAAAAACAGAAAGAAAAATGTGATTTCTCTGTACTTCCACAGTCAGCAATATTTCTCCCTTTTCATCTGAATATTTCACAGCATTATCCAGTAAAATCCCGATTAACTGGCGAATTGCTTTCTCATCTCCCTTCATAGAAATCATTGGCTGAATTTTTCCGTGAAGAAATTTATTTTGAGCTTTTGCCAGTGTCTGGAAATTTCCTATAACTTCTTCTGCCACATCTGATAAAGGAAATTCTACCATAGGAAGCTTCATACTTTCCTCTTCCATACGTGCCAATAAAATCAAATTGTTTGTTAAATCTGTCAGCCTTTTTGTTTGATTTTGAATATCACTGAGCCATTCATTTTCTCCGAAATCCATTTCTAAAACCTCTGCATCTGCGTCAATAATTGTAAGAGGAGTTTTCAATTCATGTCCGGCATCGGTGATAAACCGCTTTTGTTTTTCATAATTTTCTAAAAACGGTTTTACAATATATGCAGATAAAAAAATCATTAAAAGACACACTGCTAAAAATCCTAAAAAGCTCACAAAAGCAGCAATAAAAAGAAACATTCGAAAAGTGTTTAAGCTTCTTCCACAGTCTAAAAAAATAATACGTATTTCTGTGTCATTACGGCTTAATAAAAAACGATAGTTTTCAATAAAGCCTTTTTGCTTTCCCTTCTGCCAAACCTCCTGTACGTATTCGATAATTGTTTCCTCGTTTACCGTGACAATTTTCCCTGCTTCCACAGAAAGCACTTCTCCTTCTTTATTTACAGTTGCTGAAAAATATCTTGACTCATAAGGTAATTCCGGCGAAAGAAGGTGGTTTTTTTCAGAAAAATTTTTTTCAGGCTTTGGCGGTTCCTTCGGTTCTTCTCTTTCCGGAAACTTTCCGTTATTTTCTGCCAAAATAGAAAGTACATGGTCCGCATCTGTCACAAGCTTTCTGTAATTTAAAATTCCAATAGAAAGAATAAGTACAAAAAGAACAATAAAAAGAGAAACCATAGACACAAAAATCAATTTTTTCCGCAGTTTTGCAATCATTTTATTTCCTCCAGAGAATATCCTACACTTCTGGTAACTTTAATTTGAATATCTGCCTGTAACGCAGCCAGCTTTTTTCTCAAATAAGAAATATATACCCATACTACATTGATTTCTGCCTCACTGTCATATCCCCAGATTTTTTCCATAAATCGTTCTGCTGAAATCAAAACTCCCGGATTACTCATCATAAGCTCTATCATCTGAAATTCTTTGTTTGCCAGTCGAAAGCTTCCTTTTGATGTAGAAAGCTCAAAAGCTGCACGGTTTAAGGTTACATTCCCCATTTTAAGAATTGAACCGGTCTGTCCTGTCTGCACACGTGTCATAGCACGAATTCGTGCCAGTAATTCTTTTGAATGAAAGGGCTTTGCAAGATAATCATTGGCTCCGGCATCTAAGCCTTCTACCTTATCATCCACTTCAGATTTTGCTGTCAATAACAAAACAGGAATTAAATTCCCCTTCTTTCGGATTTCTTTTAACACCGTAATTCCATCTATTTTGGGCATCATAATATCAAGAATAACACCATCATAATTATCTGCCTCCAGATATTCCAAAGCCGCCTGTCCGTCATAAACAGCATCTACGGAATAATTATTTCTTTCTAAAATTGCAGTAAGCGCTTTTGAGAGTGCTTTTTCATCTTCTGCAAGTAATAATCTCATATCCTGTTCCTCCGAAATTTTTATAATAGTGATTAAATTATACTATAAAAGCTTTAAACCAACCTAAAAATATTTCCGTTTGACATTTATTTTTTTGTATTTTATCCTATAATGGTAGATTTTCAGAAGCAGAAAGAAAGGAAAATGATATGATGAATTCTACAAGTGATAATGAAAAAAGTTTACCCGAAAAGCTGTCTGATGATATTGTTTCTTATATTTTGAATAATCATCTTAAACCAAATGATAAGCTCCCCAACGAGTCCATACTCGCTGAAAAAATGGGAGCAGGCCGCAGTTCTATCCGAGAAGCAATGAAATTATTGGCTTCTCGAAATATCGTAACCATTCGTCAGGGCTCCGGTACCTATGTTGCCTCTTCTCCAGGCGTAATCAATGACCCCCTTGGGTTTACATTTATAGAAAATAAGCAGAAGCTTGCAGAGGATTTACTGGCAGTGCGTTTTCTTTTAGAACCCTCCATTGCGGGAATGGCTGCTGCAAATGCCTCAGAACAGGATATTGAAAAAATTTCCGAATTGTGTAAAGAAGTCGAAGAATTGCTCCTAAGCGGGAAAAATCATACAGAAAAAGATATTGAATTTCACACTGCCATTGCTAAGAGCAGCAAAAATCTTGTTGTTCCCCGTCTTATTCCTGTTATCAACAGTTCTATTCCTCTTTTTATACAACTGACAAACAGTAATTTAATACAGGAAACAATCGAAACACATGTGGATATCACCGAAGCTATTCGAAACCATGATGTCATCGGCGCTAAAGATGCGATGTATCTGCATTTAGTATACAACCGCAAAAGAATTTTTCATTAGATTATATGTTTTAGAAAGGGTGCTCTTTTTTCTGTCACACCCTTTCTTTTTCACTTCATTTGTTATCTTTCCACAGACACTTATATCACCAAAGAAGGAGCTGTATACACTCTGGCTTTCAATTCATTATCCAACATATAAAGTCCCTTTGGATCTGTTCCAAATAACTCCATCTTTGTAATTAAATCATGAGCATTTGTTTCTTCCTCTCCCTGTTCTTTAATGAACCAGTCCAAAAACTGCATGGTTCTGAAATCCTTTACACTCTGAGCCGCATCATAAATGGTATTGATTAGTCCTGTCACATACTCCTCGTGAGCCAATCCTGCTTTTAAAGGATCTATCAGCTTTTCCAGTGTCATATGCGGCTTGTCAACCGCTTCCAGAGTTACTTCCGCATTATTGTTCTGAAGATATTTCAGAAACAACATGGCATGGTCTCTTTCTTCCTGTGTCTGCACCATATACCAATTATAAAATCCGTCTAAACCTTTGCTCTTATAAAAATTTGCAAAATCAAGATAAAGATATGCAGAGTAAAATTCTTTATTGATTTGTGTATTGATCAGTTCTGTTACTTTTGCGTCTAACATTTTTACATCTTCTTTCTTTTATTTGTTATATATGGTTACACTGTATCCATGCTGGAAGGTTTCTTCCGGCTTCAATGCTACAATATCCGGCTTTTTAGAAATGTCATCTTTAAATCCGTAATTATCACATCTTCCCATCCAAGGCTCTAAACAAATATAAGGCGCTCCCGGAAGACTCCAAATTCCGAAATTTGTAAATCCTGTACAGTCCATCATAATATACGGTGTTCCGTCCGGATATCCAATTCCCACACAGGATAACTGGGAATTGTCAAAGATTAAAGCATCGTTTTCAAACATAGTTTCTGTAACGTTGCAGCCTTCATATTCACCGTAAGGCTCTAAAGGAAGCTTATATGTTTTTTTCTCATCCGCAGTACCTGTCATTCCGTATACCTGACAATACTCCACTTCTCCTTTATTTTTAAACAACAGCTTATAATCTGTCTGGCAAGTATCTTCTAAAATCGGAACATTAAAACCCGGATGCCCTCCGATAGTAAAGTACATGGTTTCTGTGTTCTTATTTTCTACTTTCCAGATTACATCCAATTTTCTGTCCTGAATTTTATATGTAATAGTTAAAGCAAAGGAAAACGGATAATATTTCTTTGTCTCCTCTGTGTCCTGAATTATAAAAGATAAGGTATTCTCTGTTTCTTCAACACAGGAAAACTCCATATCTTTTGCAAAGCCATGCTGAATTGCTTCATAAACCTTTCCATTATAAAAATACTGGTTTTCATGATGGCGTCCTACATTTGGAAATAAGATAGGAGAACGGCGAGCCCAAAATTTTGCATCTGCTGTCCAGAGAATTTCTTTTCCCATCTCTTTATCAAAAATGCTTTGCAGCTCTGCTCCTTTTTCACATACTTTTACCTTTAAGTATTGATTTTCCATTGTATACATAGCTGACTCTCCTTTTTCTACTTTTACAATTTTATATTTCTTTCAGTTTATCACAGGAAATCCGGATATACAAGAGACATGTTCTTCCGATTATTCATCCAGCATCTCCAAAGACAAATCATTTAACTTACATAACGTATTTACCACGGCAAAGATAATAACTGCCCCTAATTTTGCAGTAGTATTATCCTGATCAAAACGGGGAGAAATCTCACAGATATCAAATCCTCGGATTTTACGTGTGCGTAAAATATGTTTGATAATAGGAAGCACCACCTCCGGATCCAATCCTAAAGCCTGTGTAGCGCTGACTCCCGGCGCAAATGCAGAAGAAAATACGTCTGTGCAAATGGTAATATAGGCAGAATTACACTTATACAAAAAAGTGTCTACCTTTTCCAATACCGTAGAAAAATTAGAATTTTGTATCTCTTTCGCCAAAATATAATTTGCCCCCAACGCTTTGGCATATTTAAACAAACTCACTGTATTGCTGTGTTCCTGAATACCAAGGGGCAAATAGCGGTACTCTGCATTTTCCTTCTTATAAATATCGGCAATCTGACGAAACATAGAACCGGAGGACGGTCCATTATCATAGGGTCTCAAATCAAAATGTGCGTCAAAATTGATAATTCCCATGTCCAATGGATGATTTTCCTTTTTTAAATCTGCCATTTGTCCCTGAAAATGTCCGAAAGTGGTCTCATGACCTCCTCCCAGTACAATAGGAAACATCTTCATTTCCAAAAGCTTTTCCACTGCCAGACCTAAAAGTCTTTGTCCCTCTTCCATAGAAATTTCATCGCAGAGAATGTTTCCTGCATCGTAAAATTTTACCTCCTGCGAAAAAGTACACGGAAGATTTGACATCTGACCTCTGATAAAATCCGGAGCCAAAGCCGTTCCCACACGTCCTTTATTCCGCTTTACCCCCTGCTCACTGCAAAAGCCGATAAAGGCAAAGGCCAGCTTACTTTCCGGCAGCTCTTCCTGTTGATTTAAGTCTAAAGGTTTCACCCATTGATGCCATCGAAAGGCATCATAATCTGTGGTGCTGTCTACACGCCCCTTCCAGTATTCCATGGCGCTTACATAGTTCGTCAATAACATCTCTTTCCCCTCTCCTTCCAAATTTTTACTGCAATTCCTTCAACATCTGTGTCACTGTCTTTTTTGAAACAGGATGGCGTAAATTTGGTGCAATTTCACTTAAAGGCTTTAAAACAAAATCACGCAATTCCATTTCAATATGAGGAATAATCAAATCATCTGTTTCCATTACTACATCATCATACAATAAAATATCTAAATCCAGTGTACGTGGTCCCCAACGTACAATCCGCTCTCTATGGGCTTCCTTTTCAATTTCATGAAGCACATCTAAAAGCTCCTCCGGAGAAAGCAGTGTTTTTATCTGAGCACAGGCATTTAAAAAATCATCCTGTTCTACTCCGCCATAAGGCTTTGTCACCAGATATTCGGATACCTTTTCCACCTGACAGCCTTTTATTTTATTTAAAGCTTCAATTGCTCCGTCCAAATATGCTTTTTTATCTCCCATATTAGAGCCCATGCCCAAATATGCTCTGTGCCAAAATCTGCTGATTTTTACAGAGGCATACTTTAACGGCAGACCGATTGGCGCCCACGGCTTCTTTAATTCCAAGGTAACGCCTGCCAGCAACGGATATTCGAATAATAACGCTTCTACCAGATTTTCTGCTGCTGCCTCAATCAATTTATAGGTGTTCTCCTGCATAAATCTTGTAATAAAATGACTGACTGAACCGTAATCAATGGAACATTCCAATTCATCTGTCGTTCCTGCTTTTCTGGTATTGGTGTATAATATTACAGACACAATAAAACGCTGTCCTAATTTTGTTTCTTCCGGAAACACCCCATGTCTGGCATAAATTTCCAAATCTTCTATATGGATTTCATCATATTTCATCATGCTTTACACTCCCTTAAAATTGCCTGCGTCATGCGAATTGCCCGCAAATTTTCCTTCACATCGTGAACACGCACAAAGGCTGCGCCCTTTTCAACCCCCATGACCGTAGTCACAATGGTTCCCTCCACACGCTCATCAGAAGGAAGGTCTAAGGTCAGTCCGATTACGGATTTTCTGGAAGTGGCAAGCAAAACAGGATAGCCGATTTCTTTCAATTTTTCCAGCTGATGAATGGCAATTAAGTTCTGCTCATAAGTTTTGCCAAAGCCTACACCGGGGTCTAAAATAATGTGTTCATCCGGAATATTTGCCGCCTTTGCAATGGCTACGGACTCTCTTAAATCCTCGCACATATCTTCTACAAAGTTGTTATAATCTGTGTTATCCCGATTGTGCATCAGACAACAAGGAACCTGATATTTGGCAATTAACCGAGCAACTTTTTTGTCATATTTTAAGCCCCAAATATCATTTACCATATCAGCTCCTGCTTTTAATGCAGCCTCTACGACCTCGCTTTTATAGCTGTCAATGGATACGGGAATATCAAAATTTGCCTTTATCATTTCAATAACAGGAACAACACGATCGATTTCTTCCTGTATAGTAATCTGCACATGTCCTGGACGGGTAGACTCTCCGCCCACATCAATGATACCTGCGCCTTCTTCTATCATATCAGCCACATGCTGTTTTGCCTTTTCCATATTATTCCATCTTCCGCCATCTGAAAAAGAGTCCGGTGTTACATTTAAAATTCCCATAATATTACAGTCATTTTCTACATCAAAAAAGCGATTTCCGATTTTCATCATTTCTTTTTACCTCTTTGCTTTTATATTTCTATCTTGTTATTTTTCTTCTCTGCCGACCAGTTACATTCGAAAAAAGCCGGACAAAATTTACACATTCTGGACTGTTTATCCGCCCGATAAATCAGCCCTGCAAGGCTCTTATCCTGTCTCGTTTCCGTATTTCTGTGAGCTGTAATTGCCAAAAGAATTTCCTTTTTTTCCTCTTGCTTAAATCCGCAGTCCTTTAATATTTCTTCTGCGAGCTCTGCCCCTGCTTCTTCGTGAGATATTCCCTTGGAATACTGTAAAAATCTTCCGATATCGTGAAGCAATGCTGCGGTATAAATCCATTCCTTAGAGACACCGCAATTCTGCTCCAGATTTTCTATGTATGCAATTCTTGCCACATCCAGCAAATGCTCTATCCCATGTTTGCAGAAAATTCTATCCTTTTCTGCTTCCTTTAGCTGTGCCATGTGCCATTTCCATAAAGGATGGTCCGAAATTTTATCAATACGCTCCATATTATCTTGACTCCAACATTCTGTAAAATTGGTTTTGAAGCTTTTCATCCTCATTAAAAACGCCTCTTGTAACAACTGTCACTGTCTTTGCTCCCGGCTTTTTAATTCCACGCATTGTCATACACATGTGCTCTGCCTCAATTAAAGCCATAACACCATAAGGCTTTAATTCTTCCATAAACACATCTGCAATCTGTGCGGTCAGACGTTCCTGAAGCTGAAAACGCTTTGCAAAAACTTCTAATGTTCTGGCAATTTTGCTCAGCCCCACAACTTCTCCGTTGGGAATATAAGCAACCGCTGCTTTCCCATAAAACGGAAGCATATGGTGTTCACAAAAAGAATAAAAAGGAATATCTTTTTCCATTACCATATCATTATTATCTACATGAAATCTCTTTTTTAAATGCTCTGACGCATTATCTGTGTAACCTGCTGCCAGCTCCTCGTACATTCTGGCAATGCGGTCTGGTGTTTCCAAAAGTCCTTCTCGGTTTATGTCTTCTCCGATACCTTCTAAAATTAATCTTACGCCTTCTTCAATTTTTTTCTTATCCATTTTTTCTTCCTCCGCCCTGTAATACCTTGGCTGCTATACCAAGAAAAGATAAAGAACCAAAAACAACCAACACATCCTCGGCTCCCATATAGCTTAAATTTTTCTCGATTGCTGCTTCTATACTCTCACCTGTTTCCACTGAAGCATTTATCTTCTCCACCTGTTTTTTCAACTCCTCTGCCGGAAGGGCACGAGGATTATCCGGTGTCTCCACCGTAATAATATGTTCTGCAAGAGGTGCGGTAAGCTCAATAATTTTCTTATAGTCCTTATCCTGAAAAACCCCAAAAACATAATACAGCTTTTTCCCTTTAAAATATAATTCCAAAGATTTTCTTAAAGCTTCCGCTGCTTGCGGATTGTGCGCTCCGTCTAAAATAACCAGCGGGTTTTGAGACATTACCGTAAATCTTCCGACCCATTTTGCCTCTTTCATACCTGCATATACTGCTTCATTCGGCAAAGAAAGTCCAAGCTTGCGAAGCTGGTTTACGGCTTCCAAAGCCAATGCTCCGTTTTGTATCTGAAATTCTCCGGCCAGAGAAATCTCTACGTTTTTCCAGTTCTTATAGGAAAAGCTCTGTCGAATATACCCGTATTGTATATCGCTGATTTCATCTTTTTCCACTTCACAAAAACGGCTTTCCTTTTCTTTGCAAACCTTTTGAAGCACCTCTTTCGCTTCTTCCTCCTGAACAGCAGTTACCATTGTAGTATGCGGCTTAATAATTCCTGCCTTCTGAGCGGCAATTTCTTTTAATGTTTTTCCCAGCACATCGGTATGATCCATGCTGATTGGCGCAATTACCTCTAGTTGTGTGGTCTGAATAATATTTGTAGCGTCTAAAGCCCCTCCCAGTCCTGTTTCCAGAACTACAATATCACAATTTTTTTCCTTAAAATACAAAAAAGCCAAGGCTGTCTCAATCTCAAAAGCAGTGGGAGTCCCTGCTTTCTTTTCCTTCATATCAGCTACCGCAGCTGCAATAGCTGTTACATGTTGCGCCAAAGCTTCTTTTTCAATTTTTTCTTCATTCACCTGAATTCTCTCTCGATAAGAAAACAGTGTGGGAGAAATATATCGCCCTGTCCGATACCCTGCTTTGCGCAAAATCGTGGACAGATATGCCAGCACCGTTCCCTTGCCATTTGTTCCGGAAATGTGAATAAATTTCAAACTTTCCTGGGGATTATCAAGTCTGTCTAACAGTGCTTTCATATTCTCCAAGCCAAGTACACTTCCGTATTTGGAGGTTTCATCCAAATATACTCTTGCTTCTTCGTAATTCATGTCTGCTCCTATCTGAGATATTCTCTTTTTTACGACTCATTATAGACCTCTTTTACAGTAATCTCAACATTTTTTTCAATTTTACAATTATTTTGCCATGAAAACAAATAGACAGTGAGAAAAAACCATGCTACAATAAGAAAATAAAAATAACAGGTGTGCCCATTTATGGAAGACTGCCAAAAGAGGTTCTAAAAAAGAGCCTGTTTTTGGCAGTCTTTTTTGCACTCTGTAAGGAGGAAACCATGTATTTAATGATTGATAATTACGACTCTTTCGTCTACAATCTGGCATGCTATCTGGAAGAATGTGGAGAAAAGGTTCTTCTGATAAGAAATGATAAAATCACTCTGACGGAAATAGAAAGGCTGCTAGCTGATGAATGTTTAGAAGGACTGATTATATCTCCCGGTCCCAAAAGCCCCAAAGACTGTGGAAATTGTAAAGAAATTCTGGAAAAAACCGCAGGAAAAGTTCCTGTTTTAGGTGTTTGTCTGGGGCATCAGATTATCGGAGAAGTCTTCGGCGCATCCGTGCAGAAAGGTGCAAAACCCATGCACGGGAAAGTTACAGAAATACGCAATAATCAGACAGGACTTTTTGAAGGTCTTCCCAAAATTTATTCTGTAACCAGATACCACTCCCTTATTGTTTCCGGATACGATTTTCCGGGTTGCCTGAAAATTGATGCGCTTTCTGAAGACGGCGTAATTATGGCGCAGCATCATAAAACCTTTCCTATCTACGGAGTGCAGTTTCATCCCGAAGCAGTGCTTACCGAATACGGCCATGAGCTGCTGAAAAATTTCACAAAAATATGTAAGAAATGGAGAGAAAATAATGGCTACAAAAGTTAAAAAACTGGATTTTTACAAAAAATCCGAAGACATCTTTGAAAAATATAAAGACGAAAATATGGCAATTTTTTTAGACTCTTCCTTAGAAAATGCCATGGGTCAATACTCTGTTATCGGCCTAAATCCCTATCTTATTTTAAAAGAATGTGACGGCATTTTCTATGAAAATGATGTTCCTCAAGAGATAACCTTTGAAGAAGGTATGCAGAAATATCTTGAAAAACAAAAAGAAGAAAATCCTACAAGCCTTCCTCTTATTGCCGGTGCGCTGGGGTATTTTTCCTATGATTACGGACGAAAGTTTGAACAGATTTCCAGCCGTCATCCCAAAAAGCTTTCTGTTCCCGATGCCTTATTTGTTTTTTATGACCTTCTGATTATTGATGACAAAATCGAAAAAGCTCTCTATATTACTGCACGAGGAAAAACAAAAAATCAAGATGTGGCAATCGCCGATTTGGAACAGGAAATCAAAGAATGTACTTCTTATAAAAGGCCGAAAAAGCATTCTGCCCTTGCCCCATTTACACCTAATTTTACAAAAGAAGATTATAAAAAAGCCATTGACAAAATGATTTCTTACATCATAGAAGGCGATATTTATATTGCAAATATGACACAGCAGCTCACCATAGAAAGTCAAAAACCTCCCTATGAAGTATACCGTTATCTACGCACTCATAACCCTTCTCCTTTTGGGGGATTTTTCCAATGCAATACTTTTCAGGTTGTATGTGCTTCACCGGAGCGTTTTTTGAAAGTGAAAGACCGCTGTATTGAAACACGCCCCATCAAAGGCACGAGAAAACGGGGAGAAACTCCTGTGGAAGATAAAATATTGAAGGAGGAACTGAAAAACTCCTCCAAAGACCGCAGTGAGCTTTTAATGATTGTAGATTTGGAAAGAAATGACTTAAACCATGTCTGTGAACCGGGAAGTGTCAAAGTAACCGAGCATTTTGCAGTAGAAACATATTCCACTGTTTTTCATTTGGTTACTACGATTATAGGTAAATTGAAGGAGAAGCTTCCTGTCTCCGATTTAATCAAAGCTGCCTTTCCGGGCGGCTCGATTACCGGAGCGCCAAAGATACGTGCTATGGAAATTATTGATGAGTTGGAGCATGACAGGCGTAACCTGTATACCGGCTCTATGGGATACTTCTCTCTTGACGGGAATTGCGATTTTAATATTATTATCCGCACTGCCATTCATCTGGATAATCAATATCATCTGGGCGTTGGCGGAGGAATTACCTGTGAATCTGATTTGGAATTTGAATACGAAGAAACACTGCAAAAAGCAAAAGCTCTTTTAGAAGCTTTATGGGAGGAAAAATAATGTTTATACCGGATGAAGGATATTATTTTGGATTAGGCGCTTTTGAAACCATTGCTGTTGAAAACGGTTTTCCTCAATTTTTACCCCAACACTATAAGAGGCTTCTTTTGGCTCTGAAATTTTTAAATCTGAATATTGATTTTTCTAAAATCGAAGAAAAAGTAAACATGAACCTTGCACAAAAAGAAATGCAGGAAGGAAGAAAAGTCTTAAAAATTACAGTTTCCGAAGAAAATATTTTCGTAACCACACGGACAAATACTTATCAAAAAGAAGATTATGAAAAAGGCTTTGCCACTGCCATTTCCAATGTAAGAAGAAACGAAACTTCTCCTTTTACTTATCATAAAACCTTGAATTACGGGGATTGTATTATGGAAAAACGCCGTGCAAAGGAAATGGGTATTCAAGAACCTATTTTTCTAAACACAAGAGGAGAAATCGCAGAAGGCGCTACCACCAACGTCTTTTTTGTAAAAGATGAACAAATTGTAGCGCCTCCCCTGTCTTGTGGGATGCTCCCCGGTATTATAAGAGAATACCTTTATGATGCCTACACCATAAAAGAACAAATCATTCTGCCGGAAGACATCGGAGAGTTTGACGAAATGTTTCTCACAAACTCTCTTCTGGGTATTATGCCTGTTGCCAGACTCGGAATCCACGCATTTTCCGGCATGAACATCGGAAGAAAACTGTTACAGGAATTATCCAATTCCCAGTGCGGCTTTTGCTAAACGGTCCACAGCTTCGTTTAGCTCCACTCCGCTGTGACCTTTTACTTTATGAAAAATTACCTGCACATTTTGCAGGGTATCAAAAAAAGCTTTATAACGAATGGTTCCCGGCTTATTCCGTTTCCATTCTCCTGTTGCCCAGGACTCAATTCCCTGATAATCATAATACAGATGCAGTTTGGAAATGTGGTGCTTTTCACAATATTCCATGGCAGCCATTGCGCCCTCCAATTCCCCTGCCACATTTCTCATACTCACATCTTCTGTATTGTAAAAAGCTTTACTAAGCTCTGTTCTCTGTTCCTGATAAAGAAGGATACAGCCATAGGAATATGCCTTTTGTGCTGCATCAAAGCTTCCGTCCACATAAGCAATACAGGCATCTGCATCTGTCTCCGATGGATTGTCTTCTTTAGAAATATTCCCCAAATATGCCTCCGCTTCTGCTTTTGTGGCAAAGCTTTTAAACTGCGCCCCCGAATAACCGTCAACATTTGCTTTACATTCTGCCCAAGTGGCGAAAATTCCTGTTTTCTTTCCTTTTTTTACTGCATATACTTTTTTTGCCATAAATTCTCCAAATCCTTCTAAGGTCTGAAACCTTCAAATATAAAATAATCAAAATATTTTTCTGCCGCTTTTAACTGTTCTTTGCTTTTAATTGTCCACGCATAGACAGGACATCGGAAAAGATTTCTGCATATCCACAGAGAAATCCCTTTTCTTGCTTTCCAGTCATAAGCAATGAAATCCGGTTTTGTCAAAAAATTCAGCAATAGATGCCGCATAATATAATATTGAGGATGATGCCAGCCTTCTTCCTTCTGATAATTCATAGAAAGCTGTCCTCTGCAAATCCAAGGTCTGTTCTTCTTATACCAGAGCAAAACCTGCGGATGAAAGGACTCAATACAGTATTCCCCTTCATAATTCTGCAAAATTTCATCTGCTTTTTCGCAGATTTTACTTCCGTCCTTATATTTTAATTCCACAATCAAAGGCACTTTTCCGTCTACCAGCTTCAGCACATCTGTAAACAGCGGAATTCTCTCCTTTGAGAAAAATACAGGATACTGACAAAGCTCCTCATAAGTACATTCATCCACCTCTTTATCAATCCCACAGTTCCTCCGCAGATGAAAATCATGGGTAACCACAACCTGTCCGTCTTTTGTAAGCTGTACATCCAGCTCAATCCCATATCCTGCTTTTACTGCTCTTTCAAAAGCCGCCATAGTGTTTTCCGGGGCATTTCCTGCATTATAATGCAGGCCTCTGTGAGCGTAATAAATCTTTTTCCCCTGCTTTGGTCTTTGAAACATCCTCGGCATTACAAGTCCTAAATAAGAAACACCGGTAATTGCTGCTGCTGTTTTCATTTTCATACCTTAATCCTCCACATCAAAATGTTCCCATACCTTTTTCTTTGCCTGAGGCTTGCTGTCTCCGTGTTTTACCATGCACATGGTAATCATTGCCAAAATTGTGAAGACACAGGCATACGGGAATAATACACGATAAGAAATATGCTGCATTAAAAATCCGGAAAAAATCGGTGTGAAAATCTGCGCTGCCATAGAAAAGGTATAGTACACTCCCGTGTATTTTCCCACATCTCCCAGAGAACAAATTTCCACTACCATAGGCAGTGAATTGACGCTGATAGACGCCCAGCCAATACCGATTAGGATAAATCCGATGTTAATTGCCGGATGATAAACCGGAAAAAATGCAGCGGACAGATAGCTGATAAGCAAAAGCAAAAGACCGCCCTGTATACATTTCTTTCTTCCGAATTTTTCCGAAATCATTCCAATAGGAATATAACTGAAAATTGCAGCCACCGTAGCGACCATTAAGCAGTCTGCAAATCCGCCGCCTTCCAGTCCCCATACTTTTACCGCATATCTGGAAAAGGCTGTGGTAACTGCATTATAAGCCGCAAACCAAAAGAAAATCGAAAGTAAAATCATATAGAGGCTCTTCTTCACAGGTTTCGGCAGTTCTTTTGTATTTTCAGCTATTGCCTCTCCTGCAAGCTTCTCTTCTTGGATTTCCTCTTTTTCAATTTCTGCCGCAATTTTCTTTTCCTTTACTGTAAGCACCAATAAAATTACGGCTGCTGCCATAAGAAATGCCACACCTGCAAAAACGGCTGTGTAATCCGGTCTTGCTCCTCCCTTTACCAGAAAACGAATGAGAAGAAGGGTATAAACGCCTCCAATCGCTCCCATCAGATTTATTACGGCATTTGCCTTGCTTCGCAATGGCTTCGGTGTTAAATCCGGCATCAGCGCAACTGCCGGAGAGCGGTAAAATCCCATAGCTACAAGTAAAACCGCCAGACATGCCACGAACATGATAAAATTCTGATTTTTATCTGCAAAAGGCAGCAGCATTAAAAACAAAACCGCAACACAAGTTCCCGTAATAATAAAAGGCGTTCTTTTACCAAGACGGGTATTTGCCTTATCCGACAAGGTTCCAAAGAATGGAAGCAGAAAAACTGCTAAAATATTGTCTGCTGCCATAATAGCTCCCGTAAAAGTTTCATTTAAATGAAACGTGTTTTGCAAAATTAATGGAATAACATTATCATACATCTGCCAAAATGCACAGATGGACAAAAATGCAAGTCCAATAAAAAAAGTTCTCCTATAGTTCAGTTTCTCCATTCTCTTCCTCCTCAAGTCAGGCTTACGCCCGTTTATGAAAACATTTTATCATAAACAGAAATAATACTCAAATAAAACAGGAGTCCCTGTATGAAACAAATCAAGTTTCATACAGGGACTCCTGTTCTTATTTACAGTTCTGCCAAAAATTAAATTCTAGCCACACCTGTTTTTCTTGCTGCTTCTGCTACTGCTTTTGCTACTGCCGGTGCTACACGTTCATCAAATGGATTTGGAATAATATAGTCCGGATTTAATTTATCTTCTTCGATTAAGTTTGCAATGGCATAAGCTGCCGCTACTTTCATTTCATCATTAATATCTTTTGCACGAACATCTAACGCTCCACGGAAAATTCCAGGGAATGCTAAAACGTTGTTAATCTGATTTGGGAAATCACTTCTTCCTGTACCTACCACAGCTGCTCCTGCATTCTTTGCTAATTCAGGCATAATTTCAGGAATTGGGTTTGCCATTGGGAAAAGAATTGGTTTTTCAGCCATATTCTTCACCATTTCTTCTGTAACAGTACCTGGTGCGGAAACACCGATAAACACGTCTGCACCTTTTAATACTTCTTCTAAAGTACCTTTTTCCATGTTCTGATTACAGATTTCAGCCATTTCCATTTTTTCTGCATTTAAGTTTTCTCTTCCTTTGTAGATAGCGCCCTGACGGTCACACATTACTACATTTTTCAGTCCCAGACTTACTAAAAGTTTAATGATTGCAATACCTGCTGCGCCCGCTCCGGAAGTAACTACCTTGATATCTTCCAGATTTTTTCCTACTAATTTTAAGGCATTGATTAAAGCTGCTGCTGTTACAACAGCTGTTCCATGCTGATCATCATGGAAAATCGGGATATCACAGCATTCTTTTAATTTTCTTTCAATTTCAAAACATCTTGGAGCAGAAATATCTTCTAAGTTTACTCCACCGAAGCTTCCTGCTAATAAACTAACTATTTTTACAATATCATCTACATCTTTGGAACGTACACATAATGGAAATGCATCTACATCTGCAAAAGTTTTAAATAATGCACATTTTCCTTCCATTACCGGCATACCTGCTTCCGGTCCGATATCCCCAAGACCAAGAACAGCAGTTCCATCTGTCACTACAGCTACCATGTTACCACGGCGTGTATATTTATAAGACAAATCTACATCTTCTGAAATTTTCAGACATGGTTCAGCAACTCCCGGTGTATAAGCAACTGCTAATTCTTCCGGTGTCTGGATTTTTGCTCTGCTGATAACCTCAATTTTTCCTTTCCAGTCTTCATGCTGTTTTAATGCAAATTCTTTTTTGTCCATTGTCATAATCTCCTTTTTCTACTGTTCTTTTACCTGTGCCCAGAAATCTTTTAAAATTGCTACAGATTTGTTCATAGCTGCCTGTTCTTCCTCATTCATCGGTATTCTCAGACAGGTTTCAATTCCTTCCCATCCGATACGGCATGGTAAAGAAACGGCAACGCCTGCCCATTCACCAAAGCTTTCATCCAGAACACATGCAGCCGGAAGAATTGCACTGTCATCCTTCATAATTGCTTCTACAATGTTGGAAACAGACATGGCAATTCCGTAGAAGGTTGCACCTTTTAATCCGATAACCTCTGCGCCGCCATTCTTAGTATGTTCTGCAATTTCCTTTTTGTCAAGTGTCACTCCCACCTGTTTTGCATAATCTTCCAATGGGAAACCGCCTACCATAGCAGAGCTCCATACGGCAACCTGGCTGTCTCCGTGCTCGCCTACTACGTAAGCCTGAATATCTTCTACATTTACATGAAGCTTTGTACTTATATTATAACGAAATCTTGCTGTGTCTAAGGAAGTACCTGTACCGATTACACGGTTTGCAGGAAGTCCTGAGGTTTCCTGAACGGCTTTTGTAATAATATCCGCCGGATTGGAAACAACCAAAAGAAGTGGATTTTCCGCATATTTCATAATGTTTTCTGTGATACTGCGAACAATGGATACATTGGTCTTTGCAAGCTCCAGACGAGTCTGTCCCGGTTTTCTTGCAATTCCTGCTGTGATGATAATCATCTGTGCATCCTTACATTCTTCATAGCCGCCCTGTCTTACCCATACCTGCTTATGGAAGCTGGTTCCGTGTGCAATATCAATGGCAGCGCCCTTTGCTCTGTCTTCATTTACATCAATTAACACAATATCATTTGCCTGTTTTCTCACCATCAATGTGTAAGCAATGGCTTCTCCTACATTTCCGGCACCAATAACTACAATCTTATCTCTGTGTGTGTTCTTCATTTTACGTATCACTCCTGTTGTTTTTCGTAGTATAGAAATATCACTTTAAATCAGCAAGGAAATTCGTTAAAAATTTCACTTTTCCTCTGAATTTTACCACAATCCTTATTTTCTGTCAACGCTTTTGTATTAGGAAAAAAACAAAAAGAGCAACTGCATGATGCAATCACTCTCTATCTTTGTTCCAAATCTCTTTGCACTCCTTCTAAAAAAGGCACCAGAATATTTCCCGTTTTTCTTAAAAACCACTGTGGCTCCAGCTCTGTGTATTTAAAATGCTTTAAGCCGCCGTTTCTGCCTCGTTCCCAGAATTTTAACACCTGTGCAAAAGGCATATAGTAAATTTCATCCCTGTGGGAAAAATATAAAATCAAAAATGCAATTCCCTGCTGTCTTTCAAAATCCCTCATAAATTCCACCTGATGTGCGTGGATATTTTGCAGAGGAAAATTATCGGTGCTGCACTCTTTTGCATCAAAGCATACCGGTATTCCCTGCACAGCACCAATATAGTCCACGGTACTTTTCTGGTCGAAATATGCCAGAGTAATATGCCGGCTTTGCTGGTCAATACGCACCGGCGTAATGGGAGTGGGCACTTTCTGAATAAGCGCCAGTCCCTTTTCCCGATATTGCTCGCAGGTTCTGTTAATAAATTCCTCTAAGGTAGAGCCTCGAAGCCCTCTGGAATTCCAAGTTGCCATATCCTTTCTCCTATTTCAGTATCTTAACACCTGGAAAATACCGAAAAATGGCTTTTCCTACGATTTTCTCTTTTTCTACATAAGGCTGTTTCCAGAAACGGGAGTCTCCGGAATGATTACGGTTATCTCCCAACATAAAATAGCTGCCCTCCGGCACAACATAAGGGCCATAATCTCCCGTAGGTGTCTCCGGTGTAAAGCTGTCGTCCAAAGGTGTCTCGGAGCCGTTGATATAGACCTTTCCGTCTTTAATCTCTACTGTTTCCCCCGGCAGTCCGATTACTCTTTTCACAAACAGCTGGCTCTCATCATCCGGATATTTAAAAACCACAATATCAAAGCGCTCCGGGTCATCAAATAAATATGCCAGACGATTTCCAAAGAAACGGTCGCCTGTCATAATGGTTTTTTCCATGGACTCCGATGGCACTCTGGCATTAATCAGCAAAAAATTATTCACAATCAATACCACAACTACCACAAAAATAATCATCTTGATATATTCCCACAGCTCTTTCCATATTGAATTTTTTACATCTGGTTTACTCATGTTTTTTAACATCTCCCTTATTTTTCTCTGATGTAAATTCCAAAAGCCCCTCCCCTTTTAAAGCTTTTTGAAACTTTTCAGGTACATCAGCCGTAATTGTTTTTAATGACAGTTCTTTCAAAATCCCTTCTGTTTTGGGAAAGCTCAATTTCCACGCATGAAGCAGCTGAAATTCAATTCCGTATTTTTTCCGAAAGTTTTCATTCTTCTCCTTGCTTCCGTATTTCCAATCTCCGATAACCGGATGTCCCAATCCTGCCAGATGGCTTCTTATCTGGTGAGAACGCCCTGTTAAAAGCTCTACTTTTAAAAGTGTATCTCCGTTTTTGGAAATACCCAAGGGCTCATATTTCGTTTCGATGGGAAGGCTCCCCTCCCTCTTTTCCGGAAATACAGCTACCTTATTTTTCTTTTCGTCTTTCCAGAGATATCCCTTTACATGGGCAGGTCGCTCTACCTTTCCTTTTACCAGTGTCAGGTAATATTTATGGAGATTTCTTTCCTTAAACCACTGAGACATCTCCTGCAAGCCCTGAACCGTTTTTCCTGCTGCCACAATACCGCTGGTATTTCTGTCTAAACGGTTGCATACTCCCGGTCGAAAGGTTCTTAAATCTTCCTTTGTCAAAAATTTTTCTTCTAATAAATAGCCTGTGATGTATTCCACCAAAGATACATCCTCTTTTTCCGCCTTCTGGGACAACATTCCTACCGGCTTATTCACAAACAGCACATGATTGTTCTCGTATACAATGTCCAACTCTGTCCGACTGCTGCTCTTTTCTTCCCCGCAGAATTTTTCCAATGTGTCATCGGATAAAAACAGCTTGATTTCATCATTGGGCTGCAACTTTTCATTTCCTGTGGCTTTTTTTCCATTTAACGTAATATTTTTCTTTCGAAGCATTTTGTAAAGAAAGCTTTTCGGCGCTTCTTTTAAATATTTCCCCAGAAATTTGTCAAGTCTTTGACCGCTTTCTATTTCTTTGACTACTAATTGTTTCATGGCTTCTCCTAAAGGGAAATTGCACCAATTACCCTTTTTATTTTTTCATTTCTTGTAAGCTCCGGTTCGTCCGGATCCGGCTTGAATTTAATATCCTTTTCCAACGCTTCCCGATGCTCCCACATAGTTTCCAGTCGTTTGGTATAATCTCCCAGCTTTCTGAAGATTTTCACACTGACATAAAATCCATTCTGCCTTAAAATATCCTGTATGTGTTTTTCTACAAAAGCAGTATCTGTTTTTTCTCTGCTGGTATAGCCTACCACAGTATTTCCGCAGATTGCAACGGAGTCTAAAAAAGACTGTTTTTCATAAGCGGAAACTACAAATTCATATCCACATACCAATCCGTGTCTGTGCTTTTCAATTTCCTGATAATCTTCTTCTTTCATGGGCTTTTGCATAAACATCATAATCATGCCAACAGCAAACTTACAGGCAGGCAGACATGCCACTGCCGCAAACGCAGTAAATACATTTTCTCTTTTTCCATATATGGCAAGTCCTGCCAGAAAAATCAGTAAAGGCGGTATAAAGGCAAGCACTGTATAAATCACACGCCTTTTTTGCTGATTTTTAATATAACCAAATTCGCCTTTTTCTATTTTTTTCTTTGTATTTTTCATTTTTATCGCTCCTTAGGGATTTCTTTTTACATAAAACGCATCAGAAGCCTTATGGGTACTATTTTACAGACTGCCCGCAAGGCTTTCATTGCAAAACCATACACGGAAATCTCCCGTCCTCTTTCGCTGTCTTTTAACGCCTTTTTCACCACTGCTTCTGCATCGGCTATAAAAGGCTTCTTATAAAAAGGCATATTTTCTTTTCCGCCCATTTTCTCTAAAAATGGGGTATCTACCGGTCCCGGACATACGGCTGTAACCACAATTCTGCCCTTTTGCTCTGCTCCCAGAGCCCTTGCAAAAGAAAGCACATAAGACTTTGAAGCAGCGTACACCGCAAAACTCGGCTGTGGCACAAAAGCAGCACCACTTGCAAGACATAAAATACGGCTGCCCTTTTCGCAATAAGGAAGACACATAGCCACAAATGCTGTCAGCGCCGTACAATTTAATTCTGTCATCCTACGCAGGTCATCCACAGCAGTATCTTCTATTTTTTTCTGAATTCCCATTCCCGCACTTTCCACCAAAATTTGAATACACGGCTTTTCTCTTTTTAAAAGTGTGGAAAATTCCTCCAAAGCCTGTCTGTCTGTTAAATCCATAGGCAAAATACGCAATTTGGAAATTTCCTTTTTTAATCCTTCTAAGCCTTCTTTTTTTCTGGCAATTACCCAGATTTCATCCAGCTCTTGATATTTTTCGTCAATCTGCTTTGTAAAAGCCTTTCCCATGCCGGAGGAAGCCCCTGTAATCACTGCGATTTTCATAAGCTAACCCTTTCTTTTATGTACGTTTCGAATGGATTTCTTTTTCTTTTCCACAGGCTTATTTCTGCGCTGCTCTTTCTTCCCTGCTCCTCTCGGACGTATCAGACATTTCTTGTCAAAACCGATTAAATCTTTTCTTCCTGCCAGCAGCAGAGCTTCTTTTACCAGCTCATAATTTTCCGGATTTTTATATTGAAGCAAAGCCCTCTGCATGGCTTTTTCTTTGAAGGTTTTCGGTACATAAACCTTCTTTCCTGTTCTTGGGTCTATCCCTGTGTAATACATACAGGTAGACATCGTAGACGGCGTAGGATAAAAATCCTGTACCTGCTCCGGCATAAATCCCATATCCCGCACATACTCTGCCAGCTTCACGGCTTCTGTTATAGTACACCCCGGATGGGAAGACATAAGATACGGAACTACATACTGCTTTTTCCCTGACCTTGCATTTGCCTTTTCAAATTTTTTTAAAAACTGCTGATAAACTGCATGCTCCGGTTTTCCCATATAATACAGCACTTCGTCAGATACATGCTCCGGCGCTACACGAAGCTGTCCGCTGACATGATATTTTGCCAGTTCATCCAAAAATGCAGAAGAAGTATCTGCATTTACATAGTCAAAACGAATACCGGAGCGTATAAAGACCTTTTTTACACCGGATATATTTCGCAGCTTCCGAAGAAGCTCCAGATAATCCTTGTGGTCTGTATCCAGATTTTTGCAGGGCTTTGGAAACAGACACTGCCTATTGGTACACACCCCTTTTGTCTCCTGCTTTTTGCAGGCAGGATGACGAAAATCTGCCGTAGGTCCTCCCACGTCATGAATATATCCTTTAAAATCCTTTTCCGTCACATAAGATTTTGCCTCTTCTATAATAGAGGCATGGCTTCTGGTCTGTACAATTCGGCCCTGATGAAAGGTTAGTGCACAGAAATTACATCCGCCAAAGCAGCCTCTGTTACTGGTAATACTGAACTTGATTTCTTCGATTGCGGGAATTTTTCCCTGCTTTTCATACATGGGATGGTAGGTTCTTGCATAAGGCAAAGCATAAACCTCATCCATTTCCTTCTGACTCAATGGCTTGGCAGGAGGATTTTGTACCACATAGCCTCTGTTTCCGTAATCCTCTATCAGAACCTTGCCGGAAAACGCATCTGTGTTTTCATACTGTATACGAAAACTGTCTGCATAGGCCTTTTTATTTTCACAAAGCTGTTCATAAGAGGGCAGCAGTTCTCCTTTTGGCATTTCTTTTGTCTTATAAACCGTTCCCGGAATAAACGTAATGGAACTTACAGGAAATCCCTTGTCCAATGCTTCCGCAATTTCCAGAATACTGCGTTCTCCCATTCCGTAAGAAATCAAATCTGCACCTGCATCCATTAAAACAGAACGTTTCATTCCGTCTGACCAATAATCATAATGTGCCAGCCTTCGAAGGGAAGCCTCAATACCGCCCAAAATAATCGGCGTATGCTTATACGTCTGACGGATTAAATTGCTGTATACCGTTACGGCTCTGTCCGGACGCAGTCCCATTTTTCCTCCCGGAGAATAGGCATCCTGTTTTCGATGCTTTTGGGCTACGGTGTAATGATTAACCATAGAGTCCATATTTCCCGCCGAGACCAGAAATCCCAGTCTGGGCTCTCCGAAAACAGCAATACTTTCCTTTTTTCTCCAGTCCGGCTGTGCAATCATTCCCACAGAATATCCACGACTTTCCAAAAGTCTGGTAATAATGGCTGCGCCAAAAGAGGGATGGTCTACATAAGCATCACCGCAAATATAGACGAAATCCGGCTGCCAAATGCCTCTTGCTTCCATCTCCTCTTTTGTTACAGGCAAAAATTTTGTATTCATAAATTTAATACCTCATAATAATCCTCTATGTAATAGTCCGCAAGTCTGCGTTTTTCTTCCTCCTGTCTTTTGCTGTAAGCATCCTCCACAGCACACACCTGCATGCCTGCATTCTTTCCTGCCATAATTCCCATAGGAACGTCTTCAAAGACAAGGCAGTCCTTTGGCTCAACCTGTAATCCCTCGGCAGTCTTTAAATAGACGTCCGGCGCCGGTTTGCTGTTTGGTACTTCACAGCAGGTAGTGATACAGTCAAAATATTCTGCAATTCCATGGGCTTTTAAAACTACCTGAATTAATTCTCTGCTGTTGCTGGAGCTAATTCCAATACGGATATTTCTGTTTCTCAGCTCTTCTAAAAATTCTCTTACTCCCGCTTTTAAGGGAACTTCATTACAGTATTTTTCCTCCGCCATGAAAATCCATGTTTTTTTGATTTCTTCTAAGGAGTCTTCAATCTGAAATCTGTTCTTAAAGAAAACAGCGGTTTCTGTAAATCCCATACCCTCCAGCTCTTCCTGAAATGCCTGAATATCCTCAGGTACGGCTATTCCTTTTCTTCCCAAATACTCCACATCAATGGATTTCCACATCCACATAGAGTCTACCAATGTCCCGTCTAAATCAAAAATCACTGCTTTTATATTTTCAAGCATTTTCCTTCAACCTCTCAATCTCCTGTGGTGTCAGCAAACGATATTCTCCTGTCAAAAGAGCTTCATCCAATGTCAGACTTCCCATAGACAGCCGTTTTAAAAACACCACTTCATTTCCCACTGCGTGAAACATTCTCTTTATCTGATGAAACTTTCCTTCCCGAATAACAATCTCTGCCTCATCTCTTTTCTCATTTAAAACAAAAACATGAGAAGGCAGGGTAAGCTTGTCTTCTCCGATATCAACGCCTTCTTCCAAATGCTTTTTATCTTCCTCTGACAGCGCATCCCTTAAACGGACAAAATACTTTTTATCTACATGTTTTTTCGGAGACAACAGATTATGCGCCAGCTCGCCGTCATTGGTAATCAGCAGCAGCCCTTCTGTATCCTTATCTAGACGCCCTACCGGAAACAAATCTTTTCTTTTTTTCTCAGAAATCAAATCCAGCACCGTCTTATCCCGTCTGTCTTCTGTGGCAGACACCACGCCCTGAGGCTTATTTAACATATAATAAACCAGCTCCTCATAAGCAATCTCTTTTCCGTCTGCCAAAACCACGTCTGTCTGTATATCTATTTTATATTCGGGACTTTTGACAATTTCTCCGTTTACGGAAATCCTGCCCTTTTTGATATCCCTTTTTACTTCTGTTCTTGTACCCAGTCCCATATCTGCCAGATATTTATCTAATCTTATTTTTCCCATTACTGCATTCTCCAGCCCGGATAATATTTATTTTTCAAAATTCCTCTGTCCAACTTTCCAAAGCCCAGAGAAAAACCGTCTACACACACAAGCTGCCAGTCCTTTTCCTTTGCAGGCTTTAAGTCTGCCACATCAATGGTTTCTCCCTTTAAATATTTCACAGTACGAATATCCTTGGAGGAAAGCAGAACGCAGGAAGCAAAGGTCTTCGGTGACAATGCCATTGCCAAAGCCTGACTGGGCTCAAAACGATTTTTTCGTATCTCTCCCAGATAAAGACCGGTACGCAGATACCGAAGCTTTGGCATATTTCCGTCTCCCGGTAAAAAATATACCTTATCCTTTTCCTTTTTCAGCTTTCCCTCAGAGAAATCAAAGGACACCAGTTTTAAAAACTCTTCCACACAAGCATCTGGTTTTTCATCCTTTTTTGCAGCCACTGTTTTTCTCGGCACACTTTTTTCTCCGTTTCCTTTTTTCTGTAACAGAGCCAGAAAATGTCCTTCCCCTGCCATTTTATGTGGAAAAATTCGCACACATTTTTTCAGTTGGCTACACATTTCCTCACTTTTCCCTTCCAAAGGAAAGCCTTCCGAAAAGCCCCCATAGCCCAAAGGAGCAAGCACCTCCATGTCTTCGCACTGTTCCAGCAGATAGGCAATGGTCTCCTCATTCTCCTTTTTGGAAAACGTACAGGTAGAATAAAGCATTTTCCCTCCCGGCTTTAACATCTGCGCTCCCTGCACAATCAGCTCCTTTTGAATTTCTGCATAATAGTCCGGTGATTTCTCCAGCCAATACTCTGCCATTTTCGGTTCTTTATGGAACATTCCCTCACCGGAGCAGGGTGCGTCAATCAAGATTTTATCAAAAAATTCCGGAAAGCTTTTTACCAGTTTTGCCGGTTCTTCGCTGGTGACATAAAAATTCGGCGCACCGGTAAGCTCCAGATTTTTCAAAAGAGCCTTTGCCCTGCTGTTGCTTAAATCATTTGCCAGCAAAAAACCTTTTCCCTGTAATCTCCCTACCAGCTCCGTAGCCTTTCCTCCCGGAGCCGCACACAAATCCAGTACCTTATCATACGGCTGAATCTCCAGACGGCTTGCAGGCGTCATGGCGCTGGGCTCCTGAAGGTAATAAAGACCTGCAAAATAATAGGGATGTCTTGCAGGATTTCCTTCCCCTCCGTGAATATAATATCCGTTTTCTACCCACGGAATTTCTTCTTTTTCAAAAGGCATGATTTCTTCCCATACAGGTTTTGTCAGCTTGTAGGGATTAAAACGCAGTCCCTGTCGGACAGGCTGTTCATAGATTTTCTTATATTCCTCAAACTCTGCCCCCAGCAGGCTACGCATTTCCTTTTCGTATTCTTCCGGTAAATTTATCATACTTTCTCTGTCCTTTATTCTATATATCTTCGTATGTCAACGCCTGTGCACGGCATCCTTCTGCAATAAAATCCAATTCTTTGTAAAAGCTTTCCAGCTTTTGAGGATTTTTCTCCTCATATACACGATAAAATTCTTCCAATATTTTACCTGTTTCCCTTCTGTTTGCGTAATAATAGAGATTTTCTATATTATTCAAAATATCTGCTACCAGATTAGACTGATGGAGCATGGATTTTTGTGCATCCATCACCTCGCTGCGCACCAGAGACATTTCTTCATCCAGCTTTAACACAGAATTTGCAGCCTCCGTCAATCTGCCTGCAAGGTCTGCCGGCACATTTCCCTTATATTTATACTGCAAAGAGTGTTCTATGGTTGCCCAGAAATTCATTGCCAAGGTCCGAATTTGAATTTCTGCATGAATTTCCTTTTTTCCGGCTAAGGTTTCTGCACAGTAGGACACAATCATATGATAGCTTCGATAACCGCTGTCTTTTCCCTGTGTCACGTAATCCTTTTCCTCCAGTACCCTCATATCGCTGCGGTTTCGAATTAAAGCCGCCACCTTTTCAATGTCTTCGCAAAACTGGCAGATAATCCGCACACCGGCAATGTCCTCAATCTTCTCCTCCAGCTCCTCCCAGGAAACATGCTTCGCCTGCATTTTTTCCAGAATACTGTTAATAGACTTAACACGACCGGTTACCTGTTCAATGGGAGAATAAAGGTTTTTCTCCCTGTGTTCTTTTTGCAGCAGCTTGAATTTCATCACTAAATCCTTCACTGCCAGTTCATAAGGAATGAGCAATTCACGCCATAAACGTATTTCCATAAAACATGACTCCTTAACTATCATTAAAGTATAGCATACTTCTTTTCTTTTTAATAGAAAAAATTTTTCTGCCTCTCCTGTAAGAACTGCAGTACCGGATAAGGATTTAAAGGATATTCTTCTCTTTCTTTTTCTGCTATGTAAATTCCCAGATGAAGATGGGGCGGAAATTTCCCTCTCGTCCCTTCTTCTCCATATCCGGTATCTCCCAAAAATCCTAAAATTTCTCCTGCCTTTACCTTGTCGCCTTCCGAAAAGTCTTCTGCATAAGAGGATAAATGTGCATAATAAAAATACCCGCCTCCCGGACTTCGAATCCCAATGCGATATCCGCCCAGAGGAAGCCAGCCAATTTTCTCCACTCTGCCCTCTGTCATGCTTAAAATCGGATAATAATCTGTTTTTGACTCCTTGGGAAAAATATCACAGCCCTCATGAAATCGTTCCCCTCCATAGTGCCTTTTTTCATGCCAGCTGTTTTCATAAGAAAAAGTCTCCGTCCTTGCGTTAATTCTCCCTGCAACAGGAAAACATTTTAAATCCTCCCAAAAAACCAGATATTTTTCCATGTCCTCTTTGGAAATCCCTGCATTTTCCATGCTTTTTACAGGAAGTCCTTTCTGCCTCAGCTCTTCCAAAGAAGCTTTTTCCTTTAATTCTCCTGTAAGATTTACATTCAAAAACAAAATCACACATAAAAACAGCAGTCTTTTCAGCACAAAAAACCTCCGTCTGCACACAAGATACTCCGGTAACTACACGCTTACCATTACATATCATTCTATGTGCAGACGAAGGCAATTATGACATTATTCCTTTATTCTTTTTAAAACCTCTAATAAATAGTTCCATACACGCTCTACGGAGGAGATAGAAAGCTTCTCCTCGGAAGTATGAATATCCTGCATGTCAGGGCCGATAGATACACAGTCCAGTCCTGCAATTTTCTCGTAGAATAAACCACATTCCAGGCCGGCGTGAATAACATTCACAACAGGCTCTTTCTGATACATTTCCTCATATACATCCACCAACACCTGACGAAGCTTAGAGTCCTGTTTAAATTCCCATGCAGGATATTCCCCTTCTATGGTGAAAGTACCGCCTAAAAATTCTGTCAGATATCCGATTTTATCAGCCAGCGCTTTCTTTGCCGTTCCCACAGAGCTTCTCACACTGGCAGAGCAGCTCAATACAGCAGGAGTCAGTTTTGTAATTCCCACGTTACAGGAGGTCTCTACCAGACCGTCAATAAACCCACACATCTTCTGAATGCCGTTTGGATAATTCAAAAGGAAAAACAGCGCTTTTTCCTGACTTACCGGATGAAGCACCGGCTCTGTGCCCTGTCCTTCCTCCTCTACGGTAACAGTAATCCCTTCGTCACTTCCTGTATATTCTTTTCTCAGGGCTTCTGTATAGGCTGCCGCATAAGCAGAAAGCTTTTCTCCGTCTTCCTTGGATGCCAGCACTAATGCCTCTGCCTCTCTCGGAATGGCATTGTCTTTTTGTCCTCCGAAAAGCTCTGAAACGGAATATTCTGCAAGTTCTTTTCCTTCATGCAGAAAACGTGCCAAAAGCAGTGTGGCATTTGCTCTGTTCTTATCGATTTCTGCACCGGAGTGACCACCTAAAAGTCCGGATACTTTTACTCTCCATTTATAATCCGTATATTCCTGATAGCGAACAGGAATTTCGGAAACCGCTGTCATTCCTCCTGCACAGCCTGCACAAATATATCCTTCCTCTTCTGAGTCCAGATTGATTAAATATTTTGCCTTTAAAGGCGTTGTGTCAACAGAGGCTGCTCCCAAAAGTCCGATTTCCTCATCTACGGTAATAACCAGCTCCAGCGCCGGATGGGAAAGGGTGGTATCTTCCATAATTGCCAGTCCGTAAGCAACGGCAATTCCGTTATCTCCGCCTAAGGTTGTGTTGGTTGCAGAAACAAAATCACCCTCTATCCGAAGCTGCAGCGGGTCCTTTGTAAAATCATGTGTACTGTCTGCTATTTTTTCGCAAACCATATCCATGTGTCCCTGAAGCATAACCACAGGCGCATTTTCATAACCCTCGGAAGCCTCTTTAAAAATAATTACATTATTATCATCATCCTGAATACAACGTAAATTATGAGAATTTGCAAAGCTTACCAGATAATCACTGATTTCCTTTGTATTTCCTGAGCCGCGAGGAATTTTACTAATTTCCTCAAAATAATAAAATACCCTTTCAGGCTGTAAATGTTCTAATACTGCCATCTTTGTTTCCTCCTGTTTCTTTTCTTTCTTCATTCTTACACAGATTGAAAAAAATAGCAAGCTTTCCGGAAAAACTTGAATATTCTATTTCTTCTCACATATATTTTAGATAAAAACCTCGGGATTTTATCATGAAAAAAATTCTTCTTCCTTTTGCCCTACTATTCTTTTTATTTTTTCTTTTATTATTTCCCTCTCAGGCGTTTTCCTATGCCAAGGCAGGGCTTATGTTGTGGTTTTATACCCTTTTGCCTTCGCTTTTGCCTTTTATGATTTTATCCAATATCTGCATCAAAACAGGGCTGCTGGACAAACTTTTTGAAGCCCCGAAAAAATTTTGGAAAAAAGCCTTTGCCCTGTCTCCATCCGGCGCTTACGCATTATGTATGGGGATTTTCTGCGGTTATCCCATGGGCGCAAAAATCACCGCAGACCTTTACGCAGAACACCGTATTTCCAAACAGGAAGCCTCCTATCTGCTGACCTTTGCCTGTTTTCCCGGCCCCTCTTTCCTGTCTTCCTATTTATGTGTGGGACTTTTTAAAAATACCCGCCTGATTTTCCCTACATATTTTATTCTTTACAGCTCCGGCTTTTTATGCTCCCTTCTGTTTCGCCCTCAAAAAAGCTCGGAATTTTCTTATCTGAAAAAAACAAAAAAAGAGATATCCGGCTCCGATTTTCTCGGAAATATTCTGGATACCTCTATTATGAACGGTTTTGAAACAATTACAAAGCTGGGAGGATATATTTTAATTTTTTCCATCCTTCAGGGAATTTCCAGCATAGCCCTTCGTTCCTTCCCTACCCTCGGCTATTTCTTACAGGGAATTACGGAAATCACTACCGGAAATGCCGCTTTATCAAAAGCTTCTTGGAGCTTTGACCTTCTTTATCCTCTCATCCTTGCCTTTACTTCCTTTGGCGGTTTAAGCGTAGCCGCACAGACAAAGTCCATGCTTGCTGATACAGACCTGCCCTTTTCCTCTTATTTAAAAGGAAAAATATGCAACTTTTTCTGTACCTTTGCTATTGCCTTTTGCTTAGTCAAAATCGTCAAAGTCATCATCTAAATCTTCATCTTCATCGAAACCATCCGGCTCATAGGAAGGTGCAGAAGCTTCTTCCTGAACCGGAGCTTCATTGCTCCGAACAAGCTGCGGAGATAACTCGGCTCTGTTCTGGTTGATAACCTCTAAAGAGCTGCGAAGCGCCTGAACAAAATCATTATATTTTGCTGCTGCATCCTCTAACATATTGCTGGCAAGCTGTCCCATATTTGCCATCATTTCATCTGTATAAGATACTGCGCTTAAACGAAGTGTATTTGCATCATTGGTAGCTGCGTCAATAATTGCCTGTGCCTGCTGATTTGCACTGTTGATTGTTTCGTTTGCCTGTGCGTAAGCCTGCTGCATAACCTCAGACTCTTTTACCATCTCCTGCACCTGTTTTTTGGTGTCTTCTATGATATTGTCTGCTTTTGCCTGTGCATCTGCTAAAATCGCATCTTTATTGCTGATGATTTTCTGATATCTTTTGATTTCATCCGGTGTTTTTAAACGAAGCTCTCTTAACAGCTCTTCGATTTCCTCTTTATTTACAATAATCTTTGTTGTAGATAACGCCTGATATTTACAACTTTCCACATATTCTTCGATTTCTTCAATAATCTGTTCAATTCTGCTGCTCATCTTTTATTTCTCCTTATTGTATTCTTTTCCCAAATGCCTCTGCCTGTATTTTTCCTCCACCTGTCGTACTACAAAATCCGGTGCAAAATTTGAAATATCCGCACCGAAAGACGCTGCCTCCTTCAATGTAGTAGAGCTTAAATACGCATACTGAAGACTGGTAGTCAAAAACATAGTATCCACATCAGTTGCCAACACGCGGTTTGTCTGCGCCATCTGTAATTCATATTCGAAATCAGTAAAGGCTCTCAAACCACGAATAATTACCTTTGCCTCGCAGCTTCGTGCAAAATTAACAGATAATCCGTCAAACGCCTGAATTTTCACGTTGGGAATATCTTCTGTTACATTCTCTAATATATTAACACGTTCTTCCACAGAAAACAACGGACTTTTTGCAGAATTATTCAAAACTCCTACAACAACCTCATCAAATAAGCTTGCTGCCCGTCTAATAATGTCCAGATGACCGTAAGTTGCCGGGTCAAAGCTTCCCGGATAAATTGCTCGTACCATTTTCTATGCCTTTCTAATAAAAATGTGCTGATTTGTCTTGTATCTTTTGATTTTATCAACAGAAAATCCCATCTCCTCCAGATAACTGAAATCAGTCTCCAAAGAAGCCTCCACTATAATTCTGGTATCCTCATTTACGAATTTAGCATCTTTTAAAAGCTCCAAAACCCGTTTTTCCAATTCCTGATTATAGGGCGGGTCCATGAAAATACAATCAAACGGTTCTTCGTTTTCCAAAGACGCAACTGCCTGAAATACATCCTTGCACCATACCTCGCCTCTGTCTGCCAGTCTGGTAAATTTCAGATTGTCTTCAATTACGGCCGCTGCCTTTCTGTTTTTTTCAATAAAAACACAAAACTGCGCACCTCTGCTTAAAGCTTCTATTCCAATTCCGCCGCTTCCCGCAAAAATATCCAAAAAGCGACATTCGCACAAATACGGCTGAAGCATATTAAATAACGTCTCCTTCACCCTGTCTGTGGTCGGTCTTGTTTCCAAGCCCGGAATTGTTTTTAAAGGCATACTTTTTGCACTTCCTGCAATGACTCTCATAAGCTGTTTTTCCTTCTTCAGTATCTTTTATCGGTTTAAGCGGTAATCCAAATCTCCCTGCTCCAGTCCCAATATCAGAGACTCTGCCGTTGCAATATTCGTTGCAATAGGAATATTGTACTGGTCGCAGCAGCCGGATATCTGATATACATCCGGTTCCGTACCGTCAATCATCGCCGGATTGTAGAAAAAGATTACCATATCAATATCTCCACGCTCAATCATTTCTGTAAACTGTTTATCTCCTCCCATGCTTCCCGGAAGGAATTTGTGGACACGCAGATTTGTAACCTCTTCAATTCTGCGTCCCGTAGTCCCTGTTGCATAAATCTCATGCTTTGCCAAAATATTCTTATAAGCAATGCAGAAGTCCTCAATCAGGGCTTTTTTACTGTTATGCGCTATAATTCCAACATTCATTTACATCAATCCTTATTTATTTTAATTCAATCAAACCATCCGGTTCTCTTGTATTCCAGAGTCTATTATAGCAAAAGCACCAACTTTTTGCAATTATTTTTTATCATTTTATACATTTTTTACAAATTTTGTGTACTTTCACAAAAAAATCGACTTGAAACCCTAAATCCGAATACTCATTGTAATACAATTCACATAATTTGTCAAAACTTGAAAGAACTTCTAGTGTAAAAACTTTTTTAAATCACATACTAGCATTGTAACAAAAATAAATTCCAAAGGAGGAAATTAAAATGTCTAACAATAATTCTTCAAACAAAGCAGTTGTACCGGAAGCAAAGGGAGCATTAAACCGCTTCAAATATGAGGTTGCAAACGAATTAGGTGTACCTCTTACAGACGGTTACAACGGTAACTTAACATCTAAACAGAACGGTTCCGTTGGGGGATATATGGTCAAAAAAATGATTGAAGCTCAGGAACGTCAGATGTCTGGAAACGGAAGCACTCAGCAGTTCTAGTGTACGAAATCACTAGTAAAGTCTAACAACTAGAAAAAGGGATTTTCTTCTGCTTATTCTTAAAGTAAAAAGAAGGAAATCTCTTTTTATATTCCCGGCGTTTCCATTCTTTCTTTTCCGTAAGAGAAAAGTCTGTCCCTTAATCTTTCATGCTGAGGCAATGATAAATCCGGATCTAAAGCTAAAATTGCTCCTGCCGCCTCACCGGCTTCTTTTAGTATCTCTGCATCCTGATAAACATCTGCAATCTTAAATTCCATTAAGCCGCTTTGCCGTATACCAAAAAAATCCCCCGGTCCCCGCAAGCGCAAATCTTCTCCTGCAATCTGAAAGCCGTCATTGGATTTCACCAGAATTTCCAATCTCTCCTTTGTTTCCGTATCCTGTCCTCCCTGCACGAAAATACAGTAAGACTGATGTTCTCCTCGGCCTACCCTTCCTCTTAACTGATGAAGCTGAGCAAGTCCGAAGCGTTCTGCGTTTTCTACCATCATTACCGTTGCGTTGGGAACATTTACCCCTACCTCAATAACCGTGGTAGATACCAGCACCTGTATTTCATTTGCAGCAAACGCTTCCATAATTTTGTTCTTGTCTCCTGCCTTCATTCTTCCGTGAAGATACGCAACAGAGATATCAGAGGGCAGAGCCTCCTTTAAAATTTGCGTGTAATCAATGACGTTCTCCGCATCCAGCCCTTCGCTTTCCTCTACCATAGGGCAGATGACATACACCTGTCGTCCTTCCTCCACCTGCTTTTGAATAAAATGATAGGCTCTTGGACGGTAAGAAGTGTCCACCACACAGTTTTTTATAGGTAATCGCTTTGCCGGCAGCTCATCCATGACAGAAATGTCCAAATCTCCGTATAAAATAATTGCCAATGTTCTGGGAATTGGCGTGGCGCTCATGACCAGCACATGAGGTCTTGTTCCTTTTTTGGATAAGTCTTCCCTTTGCTGAACCCCAAAACGATGCTGCTCATCGGTAATCACCAATGCCAAATTTTCATATTCTACCTTTTCCTGTATCAGCGCATGGGTTCCGATAATCAGCTTTGCTTCTCCGGAAGCAATTTGAGCACATCTCTCCCTTTTTTCCTTTGCGGTATTCGAGCCGGTCAGAAGAACGGCTTTTAGCGGCAGCTGATGCTCCTTGAGCAGCTTTTCCATTTCTTTAAAATGCTGCTTTGCCAAAACCTCCGTAGGAACCATGAGCGCAGCCTGATATCCGTTAAATGCCGCCAGAAGCATTGCCAGAAATGCCATAATGGTTTTTCCGCTTCCCACATCTCCCTGTACCAGTCTGGACATCAGCGTATGTCCTGTCATATCCCTTTCAATTTCATTCCACACTCTCTTTTGTGCATTTGTCAATGGATACGGCAGTCCATCAATTACATTCTCTGTTTCCCATACCGGTTTTATGGCAAAAGAATTCGGCATGTCCTGTGTTTTTTCCTTCATCATTCGAATAGAAAGAATAAAAAGTAAAAATTCATCAAAAACTAATCGATGATGCCCCAGAAGTAAATCTTTCTTATCTTTTGGAAAATGAATATGTGAAACTGCATAGTTATATTCTGCCAACTGATAATAGTTTCTATACTCCTCCGGAAGATATTCCTGCACAATTTCTTTATTTTCCAAAATCTGATGTATGGTTTTTACCATCAGCTTATTGGTTAATCCCTTTGTCAGCCCGTAAATGGGGTAGAGACTGTGAAGCAGCGCCTTGTAATCCTCTCTTTTGAAAATCTCCGGTTGCTCCATGGTCTTTCGCCCGTTTTTGTCCGTTACCATTCCTCTGAAAATATAAAACCCGCCGGACTGCAAGGTATTGCGTAAAAAAGGCATATTGTACCACGTAAGCTGCAAGAAAGAATTTTCTTCTTTTAACGTGGCAGTCACTATGGTAAGTCTGCCTGTATTTCGCACGCCCACTTTTCCTGTAATCCTTCCCATAACCGCACATTTTTTTCCTGCGGTCACCTGAGAAACACCGACAGGCTCTGTATATTCATCATATTCCCTTGGATAATAACGGAGGAAATCACCTACTGTGGTAATTCCCAATTTTGCCAGAAGCTTTTCTGTTTTTTCTCCAATTCCTTTTATATTGCGAATACTTTCCTGTTCCTTCATCTGAAAAATCCTCATAAAAAAGAAGCGGTCAAGGCTATCGCATAAGTGCAACAACCCCAACAGCTCCTCTGTTCATCTCTTATTCTACGGAAACCACGTAGTAATAAATCGGCTGTCCGCCCTGATTGATTTCCACATCAAAATCAGGATATAACTCCTCCAGACGCTCACATAACTGTTCTGCATCTTCTTCTGTTACATCAGCCCCGTAATAAATGCTGATAATTTCTGTATCTTCGTCTACCATCTCTTTTAATGTTTCTACGGTAATGTCTTCGATACCCTGTCCGACTGCCAAAATCCCCTTATCGCCAATGCCCATGATATCGCCCTGACGAATTTCTTTGTCATCAATCTTTGTATCACGCACTGCATAAGTCACCTGACCTGTTTTCACATGTGTCATAGCTTCTAACATTTCTTCTGTGTTCTGCTCAACGGTTTTATCCGGCACATAAGAAATCAACGCTGTAATACCCTGAGGAATGGTTTTTGTCGGAATAACAATAATGTTCTTATCCTCTGTCAGGTCTCTTGCCTGATTTGCAGCCAGAATAATATTTTTATTATTTGGAAAAATAAATATATTTTTTGCATTTACATGAGAAATTGCCTGAAGCACATCCTCTGTACTTGGGTTCATGGTCTGTCCGCCTTCAATGAGATAATCTGCTCCCAATTCACGGAAAATCTCTCCCATACCATCTCCCACAGATACGGAAATAAATCCAACCTCTTTTTCCGGCTCTTCCTTTGCCTGCTGTGCAGCTACTTTTTCAGCGTCTTTAATCAAACGTTCATGATGCTCTAAGCGCATATTGTCAATTTTCATGTTGGACAGCTGTCCGTAGGTCAAAGCTCTCTGAATTGCATCACCCGGCGCATTTGTATGTACATGCACCTTTACGATTTCATCATCTGCCACGACTACCAGAGAGTCACCAATGGATAACAGGTATTCTTTAAAAGCTTTTTCCTCTTTTTCAGGGAATTCTTTTTCTAACATAATAATAAATTCTGTACAATAACCGAATTTAATATCACTTTCTTCTGCAGATACTGGCTTGCTCATAACTGCGTGAGCCGGTTTTTCGAAATTCATGTCAATTTCTTTGCCCATATACCCGTCAAAAGCACCTTTTAACACTTCTAAAAGTCCCTGTCCGCCGGAATCTACTACACCTGCTTCTTTTAAAACAGGAAGCATTTCCGGGGTTCTGGAAAGAACCTCCTCTGCTTCTGCAATTACATCTGCAAAAAATGTTTCCAGATTTTCACTGTCCTCTGCAATTTCCAGAGCTTTTACCGCAGCGCCCTTTGCCACAGTTAAAATTGTACCTTCTTTTGGTTTCATAACTGCTTTATACGCAGTTTCCACACCTTTTTCAAAAGCTCTGGCAAATGCCATGGCATCTACCTGCTCATGATGTTCGATTGATTTTGTAAATCCTCTTAAAAGCTGTGAAAGAATAACACCGGAGTTTCCTCTTGCTCCTCTTAAAGAACCGGAAGATATTGCTTTCGCCAGAGTTTTCATAGTAGGATCTGATAATGCGCTTACCTCAGACGCTGCCGCCATAATGGTCAGTGTCATGTTGGTTCCTGTATCGCCGTCCGGCACAGGAAAAACATTTAATTCATTTATCCACTCTTTCTTTGCCTCCAGATTTTTCGCTCCGGAAAGGAACATCCGGCCAAGCATTTTCGCATCAACGGTATTGGTATTCAAAACAAGTTTCCTCCTTATTAATCAATTACTCTTACGCCTTCTACAAGGATATTTATCTTCTCAATAGTCAGGCCTGTAAATTCTTCTACTTTGTATTTTACATTGCTGATTAAGTTATCAGCCATAGCAGAAATACTTACTCCGTAAGCCACGATTACATGAAACTCCAGTGTAATCTTATTATCTGCAATCATAACATTAATGCCGTGTTTTAAGCTGTCTTTCTTTAACAGCTTTACAAGGCCGTCCTTCATACTTACAGCAGCCATGCCCACAATTCCAAAACATTCCACTGCCACACTGCCTGCATAAGTTGCAATTACATCAGTATCAATTGTAATTTTTCCTAATCCTGTATCAACAAATCCATTCATGCACGGATACCTCCATACTTTTTTATATATGCTATTCTAACATATCTTTTCCAAAAACGAAATAATAATTTAATTTTTTTATAATTTTACTTGCAAAAACAAATATCATCTGCTAAAATAAGCTATGTTGTGAGTTTGTTATACAGACTTATTATATTTCTAAGGAGGTGCTACCATGGCAAAGTGCGCAATTTGTGAAAAAGGTGCTCATTTTGGAAACAACGTGAGCCATTCTCATAGAAGATCAAACAAAATGTGGAAATCCAACATTAAATCTGTAAGAGTTAAAACAGAAGGCGGAAACGCAAAAAAAATGTATGTTTGTACTTCCTGCTTACGAAGCGGTAAAGTTGAAAGAGCTTAATTACTGATTGACACATCAACAGACCTTGTCCATGCGACAAGGTCTGTTTTTTTATTCTCTTCTATTTATGAACAACTGCAAAACAGATTATATCCTGCCAGCAAGCACAGCACTGCCATAATCACCATAAAAAGAGATTTTGGAAAAATAAGCGCTAAAAATAATCCAATCCCTATTCCAAACAAAAACAGTCCGCATACACGACTCATATCTTTTTCCTTCTCTTTTCTCTTTTTATAGTATATGCAAAAAGCTGCCGCAGATTACCCGCAGCAGCTCTTCTGTCTTATTCTTCTTCCTCAGAAACCGTTTCTTCTTTTTTTAATCCTTCTTTTTCCGGCTCCTGCTCTTTTTTCCCTTCTGAAAATTTATTCAGGAAATCAGGAACCATATCCAGAATTTTTGTAAGACCATCCTGATTTTTAATATTTACCAGCTTTGTCATGCCATTGGAAATCACCAAAACAGCACTTGGAGAAACCTTTCCGCCCATTCCGCCGCCGCCGTTATTCTTTTTCTCACCGGAAAAAGCGCCTGCTCCCACTGCAAAGGAAACATCTACCAACGGAAGTATAATGGTATCTCCCACGGTAATTGCCTCACCTACCACCGTCTTTGTCGTAATAAAACTATCCATCCCTTTAAATAGCGACTCTACTGTTGTCTGAAAATTGTTTTCTGAAGCCATATTCTGTTTCCTCCTTAAAGATACTTAAATTTTTTTATAATAAAACGAAGCTCTCTGTTTTGAAATATGCGCCATGCAAGAAGCGCAAAATAAATACCGTAAATGCGTCCTCGAAAAGATATTTCTCCTTCTAAAATCTGTTCCTCAAAAAAGGGCTCTATTGTAAAATATTCCCCATACAGTGGATAAAATACACCTGCAACAGCCAGAATTTCTCCTGTCAGACAAGGGTCTTCCAATCCAAAGCGAATATTACCCTGCAATTTTTTCGGTTTTATATGAAAAATCAAGGACTTGATTTCTTTCAGCATCCATGCTTTTGTTTGCTTCATCTGCTCTGACTTTAAAATTTTTTTTACTTTTTTTATTTTATCACAGATTTTTTCGATTGTTAATCGAAAATCCGCAAAAGACCGCCCTATTCCTTTTCTTTTCGACTTTTCTTTTGGAGAAACTTGTTCTTCTGCTTTTTCTGTTTCCTTTTGAACAGCTTCCCTTGGGCTTTGCCCTGTATACCCCTTTTTCTTGGCTTCGCCACTGTTTTCCTGCACGGCAGTAAGCTCTTTTGGCTGTTTTTTTTCGGTTTTCTTTCCTGCCCGCCTTTTAAAAATCCTCTTAAATTGCTCCGTGGAAATACCGCAAATCCGCACAGAATAATGTGTACCTTCTTCATACCATACTTTCAAAGAAATTCCACGAAACAGCCACGAAATTTTTAGGCTTCCTTTCAAGCTGTCCTGATTTTTCTCTCCTGCCCCCTGATAAACAACAGGACAAAAGAGCATACAGCTTAAAATCAGCAGCAAAAGCCCCAAAAGAACTGCCAGAAGAATACCTGCTATTTTCAAAATTCCCAATAAAATATGTAGCACCGCCATTCTCTCACCTGCTGCCTTCCTCTTTTATCTTATTTTCCAGCCATTTTCTCACATTAGGCGTACCTGTCTCCTTATATGCCTCTTCCACAAGCGTTCTGGTCATCTCCAATGCCTCCTCATAGCCGCAGCACAGCCCGATAATCACGGGACAAAATTTCCGTCTTGCCTTCTGCTTCAGCTCATTGGCTGAAAAAATTTCCAGCTGATTTTGAGAATTGCAGGCAAAGGTAATCAAATACACATCAAACACTCCTGCTCCTGCGTTAATTTTAAACATCAGCTGTCTTTTCTTCTTTTTTGCATTATCGCCAACATAGAGTTTTTTATACCAGTTTAACATATTTTCCACTCCTATATTTTAAAAAGAGGCTGTCACAAAAGCCTGCTACTGCTTCCTGCGACAGTCCTCTTTTTCCATGCTTACTCAGAAATACTTTCTATTTCCCCAAAGATTTGCTTTTTTCAAATCCAGGTATTCACTATAAGCCTTTTCCAAAATCTGCTTTTCATTTGAAAAACGTAACAGATGGTAAGCTTCATGGAATTTGTAAAAACCGGAATCCACAAAATATTCTTCTCTCTGCGGTCTGCTGTAATAGCTGTTGGCAGACATTAAATACCAATGTACGTCCTTTTCTACTACATCCTCCGGCACACAAAAACTATATTGACTCTTTCCCACATACTTAATGATGCTGGCTGATACTCCTGCTTCTTCTTTCACTTCCCGCAGGGCAGTATCCTTATAGTCTTCGCCCTTTTCTACCGTTCCTTTCGGCAGTACCCAGCCCTCGTATTTGTGCTTATAAGATTTATACAAGGTCAGTATCTTGCCCCGATATATTACCACTCCGCCACAGCTCGTTGCTTCAATCATATTGCACTTCCTCCTGCTTAAGACATACAAGTATGTCTGCGTTGTGTTTCTTTATTGGTAGTATACCTCTTTTTTTTCGCAGGCGCAAGAAATTTACAGCCACTAATTATAATAAAAAGCGTTGAACACCTGATGTGCTACCGGAACTGCTACCTTACTTCCTGTTCCGGCGCCCTCTGCAATTACGGCAATGGCTAAGTCCAGCTCCTCTACATTAGAAAATCCAATAAACCAGGAATGTGTCTTTATCTTTCCGTCACTTCCCGTATATTCCGCAGAACCTGTTTTTCCCGCTGCGGAGTAGCTTTCTCCTGAAAGCTTTGTTGCCGTACCGCTTTTTACCACTTCCGTCATCAATGCTTTTAATACTCCTGCTTCTTCTGCTGTCATAAGCTCTTTATAGACAGACGGCTTTGTAGTTTCTACTGTCTGGCCGCTGACCGTTTCTACCTTTTCTATATAATAAGGTTTCATAAGCTTTCCGTCATTGGCAATAGCAGCGGTAATCATAGCCATGTGCATCGGTGATACCAGCGTATTTCCCTGTCCGATGGCCGTCTGCATCAGCAGTGGATTTCCCGGCGCACTTCCAAGGTCAAATTTACTCTTGTTATATTCCAAAGGAATTGGAAGCTTACTGTTAAACAACAGGCTCTCTGCTGTCTCCTGCAGATTTTTCGCTCCTAAATCAAGTCCGATCTGTGTAAATGCCGTATTACAGGATTTTGCAAATGCTTTTGTAAAATCCTCCGAGCCGTGAACCTCCCCGCCAAAGCAAGGAATTTTATGGTCGTCTACCGTAATGCTTCCCTTACAATTATAAGAAAATCCATCAATCGTTCCATGCTCCCGCAAATATGCCAACGCATCTACCACTTTAAAAATAGACCCGGGCGGATAAGCCCCCTGTGTAGCTCTGTTTAAAAGACTGCTGTTTGCAGAGTCATTTACCAAGGCATCCCAATCTTCCTCTACCGTATTCGGATTAAAATCCGGTTTGCTTACAGAAGCCAGTACAGCACCTGTCTTTGGGTCTAAAACAACCACAGCGCCGTTGTAAGAGCCAAGGGCATTATAAGCTGCCTCCTGCAATTTTGTGTTTAAGGTCGTTACCACGCTGTCACCCGGATTTTTGTTCTCCAGAATTTCGTTTTTCACCTGCTCAATATAATTATTATGGGAAGACATCAACGAAAAATTAGCCAGCGCTTCAATTCCGTTTTTTCCATTACAGTCATAGCCTACCACATGGGCAAACTTATTTCCGTAAGGATAAACTCTTGTTTCATTACCCTCTCCGTCCGTTTCTGTATATGCGAGAGTCTGTCCGTCTGAGGATAGAATTTTTCCTCTGGTAATCCTGTCTGCCAACTGATTTTGACGGGTATTATACGGACTGCTGATAACATCTTCTCGTTTTTCCACATTAAAATATACCATATATCCGATTAAGGATATAAAAATAGCTACAAAGAAATAGCTGATAATCGTATACTCTTTGTTTTTGGAACGTTTTCTTTTTTTGCGCTTTTTCTTCATAGCTTCCTCTTCTTTTTGAAGCTTTTTTGCGCTTTTCTTATTTTTGTCTTTCAATTTCTTCGTCCTCATCTTCTCTTAAAATATACAATCCCTGAATAATTGCCAGCATGATAATGGTACTTAACACAGAACTTCCTCCATAGCTGACCAAGGGCAGCGTAATTCCCGTCATAGGAATAAACTTCGTCACTCCGCCAATGGTAAGAAATACCTGAAAGGCATATTCTGTTCCCAGTCCCAATGCAATCAGCTTATAAAATCTTTTCTTAATCCGCAGAGAAATATTTACAACCAAAAGAAACATACTCATACAAATTAAAATCAGACAAATAGCAAACAGTCCTCCCAGCTCTTCACAAATTGCCGCAAACATATAGTCCTGTTTTACAAAAGGTATCATTTCCGGCGAGCCCTGACAAAGCCCCATGCCAAACCAGCCTCCTGCACCGATGGCAAATAGCCCCTGCACAATCTGATATCCCGCCCCCTCATAGACACTGAAAGGAGATTTCCAAGCCACCACTCGCTGTCTTACGTGAGAGAAAAGGAAATAGGCAATCACTGCCGCCGCACTTCCGCTTCCCAATCCTGCCAAAAGATAAAACGGTTTTTTGGTTGCCACATAAAGCATAATGACATAAGTAATAAAAAATACAACCGCACTTCCCAAATCTCTGGAAAGCACCAAAGTCAGCACATAGACTGCCGCAATGGCAGTTGTGATTACATGGTCTTTAAAGGTAGCGCTTTTTCGATATAAACGACTTGCCACAAAAAACACAAAAATAATTTTTACAAACTCAGATGGCTGAAACACAAAGAAGCCAAGGTCAATATTGATTTTTGCCCCGTTGACATTCTTACCGAAAATCAGTACAACCAGCAAAAGTCCCAAGCCTAATGCAGCGTAAAACCATGTCCAGTTTTTCAAAAAATACATTTTTTTAATCATAATCGGTATAATCATAGCAATGACCGTAGCCACAGCTACAATGGCAAACTGCCGAATGGCTGAGTCCGGAGAAAGTCTGGACAGCATAATGAACCCAATAGACAGCAGCATACACATATGATTTAAAAGCAAGATAGACGCCTTTTTGTAGAAAATGCGATACAAGGCCTGCACAGTAATCAGGTATAGCAGCAACGCCCCAAAAAGATAAATAATCTCCACTTTCTCTGTCTTTAAAAAAATAACCAAAAAAGCGGTAAAATCCAAGAATACAATGATCAGAAGCTGTTTTCTTAAAATATAACGTTTGTCATAATCATCCTCATACTTAAATACGGTAAAGCTTTCAAAGGTATAAAGTACAATGAGAATTAATAAAAAATATTTTGAAAGTTCAATAATTAAATTTAACACTTGTTCACCTACTCTACCCCTCTTTTAAAATGCCCTTTTGTAAATTCCGGCATTTCTTTCGGGTTTTTCTTTTTCACATTTTTGTTTTCCTGTGCGTATGCTCCAAGAAACATATCCAGCAGATTTTTCATTTCTTCCTTTGTTTCAACAGTAAAATTCAGTCTCAATGACGCAAATCCCTCTCCGAAAAGCTGCGGTGCTTCCTCTAAAAGCCCTGTGGGAACACTGTTATAAATCACATTATAGCAAAAATCACAGAAGGTCCTTGTGGGAAAGTATTTTCCATAACGGTCCTTTAATTTCACAAGGCTGCTGTTTTTATCACATTTTCCGCAGGTTTTCTTAATGCACTGGGCAGATATCATCATGGGGTAATGCCCATAAATCACCATTTCACTGTTTTCATTATCTCTTGCATGAATTTCTTTTCCGTTAAGCTCCAGTGGAACTGTGGTACGCATAACGCCTAATTTATCCAGCGTATTCTTTGCATTGTCATTAAACGCATACACAGAATAGTCAGTAACAGCCTTCTGCAACAGTCCAAGCTTGGATAAATATCCCAGCTCTTCTAAATTTCTCACCAGAAATCCTTCACATTGCTCTGCCATTTTCAAAAACTCCTGTTCCTCATCAGCAAGCTGTCCGTCTCTCAGCATGTACGGCAGCGCCAGATAAAATTCTTTTCCCTGCTTATGCACCTGATACATGGTCTCAAAAGCCTCTTTCCAACGCTGTTTTTTATCAAACATGGAGATATGGCAATACACACCCTGTATATCCTTTTCCTCCAGTACAGCCTCCAGCTGTTCTTTTGTCTCCACAGAAACATAGAAAACAGGATTTTTCCCAAATGCTTCACAACTCTTCTCTCTGCTGTTTTCTGTTCTTTCAGGCAAAGCTCTGCGATACTTTTTTAAAATTTCTTTTTCCAGCTCTTCTAAGCCCTTTCTTCGAAGCTCGTTGATGCTCTGCATAGGAAGAAATCCCGCTTCGTCTGTCATGATTTCCAAAGTGTCAAACACAAAAGGCGTCTGCCCTGTCTTTCTCATCTGCTTTTCTACCCGGTCTGCTGACAAAGGCTGCTTTTTTGCCTCCTCTACGGTATCTCCCATAACCTGAACATGAATATCCTGAAAGTCTAAATCCAGTATAGCAGGAGAATTGGCAAAAAGGATAAAATTCCCATTAATTTTTTCTTGTTTTTTTGTGTCCAAGTATTCTTTCTTTAACTGTTCAAAGAGAAGCTCATTCCGTTTTCCCGCAATCTTCTGTTTTTTATTCTGCTCCTTCTGATTTACCACCGCCATCATCTCTTTTCCGTTATGAGAATGATAATAGCCCTGATTAAAGCCGTCTCTTTGATATAAATCAAGGAGTATCTGCCTATCCTCAGATGTAACTCCATAATTCTTGGGATTTTTCTCGTACAAATCCAGATACTTTCTGTAAATGGAGGTCACCCCTGCCGCATACTCCGGACGCTTCATTCTGCCTTCTATTTTCAAGGAATAGACTCCCGCCTGTAAAATTTCCGGCAAAATGTCAACGGTACACATATCCTTTGGACTTAACAGATATGCCTGCTCTTCCTGACTAATCTGCTCTCTGCCTTTATATGCTGTATAGGGCAGACGGCAGGGCTGAGCGCATCTGCCTCTGTTGCCGCTTCTGCCTCCCAGCATGCTGCTGAACAGGCACATGCCGGAATAACAGTAGCAAAGCGCCCCATGGACAAAGCTTTCGATTTCCATCCCTGTTTCCTTGTAAATTTCATGAATTTCCTTTAAAGACAGCTCTCTTGCCGTTACAATCCTGGATACTCCTGCTTCCTTTAAAAGCGCCGCTCCCCTTGCGCCTGTCACCGCCATCTGTGTACTGGCATGAATAGGAAAGTTGGGAAATTCTTTTTTCAAAAAAGACAGCACGCCCAAGTCCTGCACAATCACCGCATCAATTCCCTGCTGATAGTACGGAGCCAGAAAATCATAGAGCTGTCCGTAAAGCTCTTTATTCTTTAAAAGGGTATTTACCGTCAAATAGATTTGTTTTCCGTGTATGTGGGCATAGTCAATGGCCTCCAGCATTTCATCCTGCTGAGGATTATTGGCGTATGCTCTTGCGCCAAACATACTTCCTCCAATATAAACAGCATCTGCACCTGCCTTTACAACTGCCTGCAAGCCTTCATAAGAGCCTGCCGGTGCTAACAATTCTGCTTTCATAATTCAAATATCCTTTCTTTTTCAAATAATAGAAATGGGGCAAACAACAACTGCCCACCCCATCGCTCTTTTCTATATTATTTTAAAAGCTCGTCCAGCTCCTTCTCCAGCTCTGCTGCTTTTTGCTGTAATTCCTGTATTCTTTCCTGAGCCTTTTCCTTTGCTTCATCAAGCTCTACCTGTTTGTTGATTAAGTCATGTTTTAAATCATACATTTCCCTGTCTTTGGCTTCCAGTTCTTCCTCGAACATTTCCGCCTGTCTCTTTGCCTTAAAATAATCATCTGCAATATTTAAACTGAGCAGGGTATGTCTGGTTTCCTGTGACTGTCTGTTGTATCCCGGAAGCTGTCCTAACTCTGTCAGCTTTCCGTTCATATAATTTGCAACCTTTTGCAGGTATTCTTCACTTTCATATCCGCTTAAAGTGATGATTTTTCCTCCAATCAGCACCTGGGTTGTATTCTTAACTGCCATCTAATCCTCCCGCCTTTTCTTACGTTCCTTATTGTCTATTATAATCGAAATTCCAAGAAAAACAACCATTATTTTATTCCCAGATGATGATAGGTCAATTCTGTTACGGTTCTTCCCCTTGGAGTTCGAAGCAAAAATCCGTTTTTAATCAGATATGGCTCATACACATCTTCAATGGTTCCTGCATCCTCGCCGATTGCGGCTGACAGGGTATCCAGCCCCACAGGTCCTCCTGAAAACCGTTCAATAATGGTGGTAAGCAAAAGTCTGTCTGTCTGGTCCAGACCGTAGCGGTCCACCTCTAACAAATCCATAGCAAAATCCGCAACTTCCTTTGTAATCTTCCCATCGTATTTTACCTGTGCAAAATCTCGTACTCTTTTCAAAAGACGATTTGCAAGTCGTGGTGTTCCTCTGGAACGCTTTGCCATTTCCAAAGCTCCTGCCTCGTCAATTTCTACGCCCAAAACCTTTGCAGAACGAATAATAATGGTCTGAAGCTCCTCTTCTGTATAAAATTCCAGATGATGTACGACACCAAATCGGTCACGCAGAGGAGCGGTTAAAAGTCCTGCTCTTGTTGTAGCTCCTACCAGTGTAAATTTCGGCAAATCCAGACGAATGGAGCGGGCAGTCGCACCCTTTCCAATCATAATATCAATGGCATAGTCTTCCATTGCAGGGTAAAGCACTTCCTCCACCTGTCTGTTCAGGCGGTGGATTTCATCTACAAACAACACATCATTTTCCTGCAAATTATTTAAAATTGCCGCCATTTCTCCCGGCTTTTCAATGGCAGGCCCACTGGTTACTTTCATGTGCACGCCCAGCTCATTGGCAATAATTCCTGCCAGTGTTGTTTTTCCAAGTCCCGGAGGTCCGTAAAACAGCACATGGTCTAAGGCATCTCCTCTTTGCTTTGCAGCCTCAATATAAACCTTCAGGTTTTTCTTTGCTTTTTCCTGTCCGATATAATCATTTAAAAGCTGAGGTCTTAAATTGCCCTCTGTGCGAAGGTCTTCCTCCATCACATCTGTGGTAATAATTCTTTTTTCCATGATTTTTCCTCTTTATTTAAAACATGTTTTTCAATGCCTGTTTTAATAAATCCTCCACGCTCATACCCTCTGTAATTTCTGTATGCTTTACCGCACGAAGGGCATCTGCTCCGGAATATCCCAGAGCAGTCAATGCCTCTACTGCCTCCTTCTTAATATCAGAAACATCACTCAGGCTTCCTGCGCTTTCCTGCACATGCTCTGATTTTAAGTCAAACGCTTCCTGAAGACTCATTTTATCCTTTAATTCTAAAATCAGCTTTTGTGCCGTCTTCTTCCCAATTCCCGGCGCTTTTGAGATGGTCTTCACATCATCCGCCAAAACAGCGAAGCGCAGCTCGTCTGCGGACAGTCCCGATAAGACTCCAAGCGCCGCCTTTGGTCCGATACCATTTACTCCCAACAGCAATTTGAAAACATTCAAATCGTCTTTGGTAAGAAAACCATACAGCTGCATGGCATCCTCCCTGACATTTAAGTAAGTGTAAATCTTCGTCTCATCACCTGTACGCAGAACCCCATCTACTCCTGCCATGGGCATAAAAAGATTATATCCTATATTTCCCGCTTCCAAAATTACTCTGTCTTCTAAAATTTCAACAATTTCACCTTTTAAATACGCTATCATTTCCTATCCTTCCCGGTATTCTCTTATAAATTTCCGAAGATACAATTCCTATTAAAAGTCCGGTTACTGTTCCTGCAAAAAGTAAAATCGGAAAATAGAAAAAGACACTTCCGCTTTCCACCACCAAAGCTGCTATGATAAGCTGTCCTATATTATGTGTCACACCTCCGATTACACTGACTCCTGCCATAGATAAGCCTTTTATTTTCTTTGCCAAAGTCATGCAAAACAGGCTTAAAAAAGCTCCTGCCAGGCTGTATACAATAGAAAACAAATTTCCAAACATAAATCCAATGCACACAATTCGGATGCAGGAGACAAGAGCAGCCTCTTTGTAAGTAAAGCTATATAAAAGAAATACCGTTACCAAATTTGTAATTCCAAGCTTTACTCCCGGTGCAAAGGGAAACACAGGAAGCAGCATTTCCACATATCCCAAGATAATTGCCAATGCACAGAGCAGTCCGATATACGCTGTTTTTTTCATTCAAATCCTCGCTTCTATTTCACTATACTGTCAATTTCCTCTGCCTTTTTATTCTCTGTTACAATTTCCAAAACCACTTTATTTGGCAGACAGATGATACTTTCTCCAAACGCTTTGATTTTCCCCTGCTTTACGCACAGCTGGTCAGGGCAGTCCGCCTCTGTCATGGACACTGTTCCGTCCTCTTCAATTTGGCATATATTGGTATCGCCAATTTTAATTTCCTGTTTATCTTTTAAAGAATACTCTCCATATACTTCTCCATCCACGGAAATTTTAAGTATCTGCTCACTTGAAGAGGCAAATCTCTGAATTCCTTTAAATGCAAAAAATCCAATCATTCCTACGACTAAAAGAATACCTATTAGAAATAAATCCTTTTTTTTCATGGATTACTCTCCTATTCTTATTTTCTGTGTCCTATCTTAACATAGCCAAATAAAAAATGCAAATGTATGTTCGCAAATTAAGCGCTTGATACACTTGCATTTTTATTTTATAAAATAATATTACGCGGACATGTCTCTTTACATTTTCCGCAATTTGTACATTTTTCATAATCAATCTGTGCCACATTGTCTACCACTGTAATGGCTTCGCTCGGACACTCTTTGACACATTTACGGCAGCCGATACAACCGATTTCACAGGCGCTCATGACTGCCTTTCCTTTCTCCTTGGAGCTGCATGCCACAGCCTGCTTCTGCTGATATGGAATTAATTCGATTAAATGCTTCGGACATTCTGCCACGCATTTTCCGCATGCCTTACATTTCTCTTTGTCTACCACGGCAATACCGTTGACAATATGTATAGCATCAAAACCACAGGCTTTTACACAGGAGCCATAGCCAAGACATCCGTAGGAGCAGGCTTTTTCTCCGCCGTTTTGCATAAGAGCAGCCATTTTACAGTCCTTTACACCGGTGTAATCGTAGCTTTTTCCGGCTTTTTCGCAATCACCGGCACATTTTACAAAAGCTGTCATACGAATGTTTTCTCCTGCTTCCTGCCCCATAATCGCTGCAATCTTTGCCGCTGCTGCCGCTCCACCTACGGGACAGGCATTTACAGGCGCTTCTCCCTTTGCAATGGCTGCTGCCAGTCCGTCACATCCCGGAAATCCGCAACCTCCGCAGTTATTGCCGGGCAGCTCTTCCCTTACCTGTATTTCTCTTTCATCTACTTCTACTGCAAATTTCTTTCCGGCAACTCCCAGAAAAAGTCCGATGAAAAGCCCTACGCCGCCTACCAGAGCTGCCGCAATGATAATTCCTGTTATCATAGTTCACACCTCCTAAATAATTCCTGAAAAGCCAAAGAAAGCAATGGCCATCAATCCGGCAGTCAAAAGCACAATCGGAAATCCCTGAAAATATTTCGGAACATCATTATACTCCATTTTTTCACGAAGCCCTGCCATTAAAACAATAGAAATGGTAAAGCCCACTGCTGTGGCAAATCCGTTTACTGTTCCCTGCAAGACATTATAAGATTTCTGCACATTGATAACTGCAACACCTAAAACCGCACAGTTTGTAGTAATCAGAGGAAGGTAAACACCAAGGCTCTGATACAGCGCCGGCATTGCCTTTTTCAAAAACATTTCTACAAACTGAACTAACGCCGCAATAACTAAAATAAATACTATCGTCTGCATATAGCCCATATCCAAAGGACTTAAAACAAACTGATAAATTAAGCTGGTTACCAGTGAAGACAGGGTAATAACAAAGATAACCGCTCCTCCCATGCCCGCTGCCGTTTCTATTTTCTTAGAAACTCCAAAGAAGGGACAAAGACCGAGGAACTGGCTTAAAACAACATTATTTACCACCGCTGCTCCAACAGCTATAATCAATAATTCTTTCATTCCGTCTCCCTCCCCTTATTTCTTCACTGTATTATCGTAAAATTTTCCGCTGCAAGACTCATTGCCACAGGAAGCACAGCCGCCTTCCATACAATGTACCGGCTTTTGCTCTTCCTTTGGTTTCTTTTCCTGCATTTTTGCACGAAGCGCTGCCAAAAATGCAAGCACAAAGAAAGCTCCCGGAGCTAAAATAAAAATAGTAGCAGGCTCATAAGCCTCAGGCATAATCTGGAAACCAAACAAAGTGCCTGCGCCAATAAGCTCACGGAAGCCTGCAAGAATGGTAATGGAAAGTGTAAAACCAAGTCCCATTCCTATTCCGTCAAAAATAGAAGCAACCGGTCCGTTCTTAGACGCATAAGACTCTGCTCTTCCTAAAATAATACAGTTTACTACGATAAGAGGAATATAAATTCCCAGTGCATCGTATAAAACCGGAATAAAACCCTGAAGCAAAAGCTGAACAATGGTTACAAAGGAGGCTACCACCACAATATATGCCGGCATACGTACCTTGTCCGGAATAATATTTCTCAAAAGAGAAATAAATAAGTTGGACATTGCCAGAACCACCGTTGTGGTAAGTCCCATTCCTATTCCGTTTATGGCTGCTGTGGTAACTGCCAGCGTTGGACACATACCAAGTACCAGCACAAAAGTCGGGTTTTCTTTGATGATACCGTTATAAAGACGTTCAACAGGTGAATTCTTTTTCATATCATTCTCCCTCCTTTACATAGTTAAATGCACAAATTCCGGCATTTACCCCACCGGTTACTGCCTTTGAAGTAATGGTTGCACCGCTGATTGCATTGATTTCATTTTCATCAGACGCACCTGCTTTAGTAACTTCAAAAGCCTCTGCATTTTTATCAGAAAACTGATTTTTAAATTCATCTTTTGTGGCATTCATGCCAAGTCCGGCCGTTTCACTGATACTTAAAATAGAAATACCATTTAAGGTTCCGTCAAGCTGAACTCCCATAGAAAAGGTGATATCGCCGCCATAGCCTTCTGAGGTCGTCACATTGACAGCATATCCTAAAGTCTCTCCGGAAGCATCCTTTGCTTCCATAATTTCATTGATTTTCTGAGCTTCAAAGCCCTGTTCTTTTAAAGCTTCTGCCAAATCTGCATCCTCTGCTTCCACACACACCTCAAAAGAGTCTGCGTCTTCAAATACCGCCTTATATGCTTCCTGTTTCGCTTTCTCCTGCTGATTGGCAATGGGCTTTTTCGTAACCTCATATACCAAGCCTAAAAGCCCTCCTGCAATCAGAGTAATCACAGTAAGAATAAGGGCATCTTTTAATATCATATTCTTTTTCATGCTTTTTTACCTCCTTTTCCGAAGGCACGGGGCATTGTATAACGCTCAATTAAAGGTATCAACAGGTTGCAGAATATAATTGCATAAGATACGCCTTCTGCGGAGCCGCCGAAAATACGGAACAGCCCTGTAAAGATACCAAGACATACACCATAGACAAGCTGTCCTGCCTTGGTAATCGGTGTTGTAACATAATCTGTTGCCATAAACCATGCTCCCAGCATTAAGCCGCCGCCAAATAAATGGCATAATAAATATTCCACATCAAATCCATGACCGCCAAATAACAGTACAAATACTGCAAAAGTACCGATATAAGTCAATGGAATTCGAAAATCAATAATTCTGTTGATTAAGAGAATTGCTGCTCCGATGAGAATTGCCAGAGCAGATGTCTCGCCAATGGTTCCCTGTACGTTTCCAAAGAATAAGTCTACCCACTTTACACTCTCTCCTGCTTTTAAAGCCGCTAATGGAGTTGCTCCTGATACAGTATCAGCAATGTTGCCCCAACCACCGCTTGGAACTGTGAAATCCGTCATTCTTCCTGTAAAAGAAATTAAAAGAAAACATCTTGCTGCCAGCGCAGGGTTCATAATATTCTGTCCCAGTCCGCCGAAAAGCTGTTTCACCACTAAAATAGCAAAAACTCCGCCGATTACGGCAATCCACCAAGGTGCATTTGGAGGCAGATTAAGCGCCAGCAAAAGACCGGTAACAGCCGCACTGCCATCCTGAATGGTCAGCTTCTTATGTACAATTTTCTCATATCCGGCTTCTGTTGCCATGCACACTGCAATGGAAATTAAAATCAGCAGAAGTGCATTTAAGCCAAAATTATAAATTCCGAATAATGCCGCAGGCATAAGCGCAAGAAAGACTGTGCGCATAATGCCGCTGGTACTCACCTTCGACCTTACATGAGGGGAAGATGAAACATGTAATAATTCACTCATGATTTTCTCCTCCTACTTTGGTTTTCTGCGATTTGCCAGAACCATTTTTCTCATAGAACGCATGGACTGCGTCAATGGTCTTTTCGCCGGACAGGCAAAGCTGCAGCAGCCACATTCTACACACTCCATACCGTTATATTTTACAAATAAGTCCTCTCTGCCGTGCTCCGAATAAGTTGCAAGTCTGGAAGGAACCAGTCTTGCCGGACAGGCAGATACACATCTTCCACAGTTAATACAAGCAGTCGGTTCATTTTCCGAAACCTCATCCTCTGACATACAAAGCAGAGCCGAAGATGTTTTTACAACAGGAACGTGATAATCAAACATGGCAAATCCCATCATAGGACCGCCGGAAATGATTTTCTTTGCAGGAGTCTTCAAGCCTCCTGCCGCTTCTAAAAGCTCTGCAAAGGAAGTACCCAGACGGACTTTAAAGTTCTCTGGCTCTGCCACCGCATCTCCTGTAACCGTAACAATACGGTCCATAACCGGTTCGCCTTTCATCACTGCACGATAAACAGCACATACTGTATCAATATTATCCACTACGCATCCCGCATCTGCCGGAAGCATGGAAGAATTGATTTCTCTGCCGCTTACTGCCGCAATCAGGCAGCGCTCCGCTCCCTGCGGATATTTTGTTTTTAACGGAGCAACTTCTATTCTTGGTTCATCCTTTACCAGCTCTGTAAGCTTTTCAATACAATCTGGTTTGTTGTCTTCAATACAGATATAACCCTTTGCGTGGTCAAAAAGCTTTAAAATACACTTTAATCCGCCGATAATCCAATCCGGCTGCTCTAACATACGGCGATAATCAGAGGTCAGATAAGGCTCACATTCTGCTCCGTTGACCAGAACATATTCAATTTTATCCGGCTCCTTTGGCGAAAGCTTTACATGGGTAGGAAAGCCCGCTCCTCCCATACCGACAACGCCCGCATCTTTAATTCTGCCGATGATTTCTTCTTTAGTAAGTTCCTTTAAAGACTCTGCCGGTGTAAATTCTACGGTTTCATATTTTTCGTCATTTTCTATAACAATAGCATCCACCATAGCTCCTACATTATTCCGTACCTTCTTGAGTTCCTTTACCACTCCCGATACAGAAGAATGAATAGGTGCAGAAACAAAGCCTCCCATCTCTGCGATTTTCTGTCCCGCCAGAACATAATCGCCCTTTTTCACAACAGGCTGCGCCGGAGCTCCGATATGCTGTGACAGCGGATAAACCATTTCTTTTCCGGGAAAATATTCCCGTACAGGCTTTTCTTTTGACAGTTCTTTTCCATCATAAGGATGTACGCCACCCCTAAAGGTTAAAAACGCCATATTTTGTCCCTCCTTTATTTATCCTAATCAGCTTACGCCGATTATTCTTTCTGATGTTTTTTTCTATATTTCTTAAACTGATTTTTCAGTTCAGGATATGCGTAAACCATACGTTTTTTCACAATATTTTGTTTCTTGCGAATATCCGTATATTTTTTTGCAAATTCATCCAGCTTCTGCTCCATCTCTGCCTTTTTGGAAAGATAACTGTCCTCATCCAGCAGATGCTTTTCCGCAAACAAAGCTTCAAAACGCTCCATAAACTCCTGTCGTCTGACAGATAAACGCTCTACCGCCTCCTGCGTACGTATATGAGCTCTGACTGTTTCCAATCGTTCCCGAATTTCTTCTTTCGTTTCATACAGCCTGCTGCTGTGAATATATTGGGTAATATCCTCCATCATATCCTCTACCTTTGCAAAGTTCTTTGTAAGACCGAAAGCTGCCCAAGCCGAAGTGATAAAATCCAATGCGTATAAAATCATAATCACAATCAGAAGGATTTCTCCTATTTTCTGAGGATATAAATCCGTAAACCATGAGACAGCCGGTTGAAGCACTTCAAACAGCAAAACTGTAAACACGCCCCATCCCAGAGAAGTCCCCAGACTGATATATCCCTGAAGATTATATTTTCTGTGGCTGTAATCCCACCAGCGCGTATGAAAAATCTCTTCCATCAGCCATCCGGTGATATATTCCAGTATAGTCGCAACCACTACACCGCCTATGTACAAAACAGCCAAATTATCACCAAAAGGTTTCAAAATCAAATAAATGCTTACAGCACCCATACCATAAATGGTACATAGAGGACCGTTAATAAACCCTCTGTTTACAAACTTCTTTTTTCTTACCGATACATAAGCAGTTTCCCACAGCCATCCCAAAAAGCTATATACAAAGAACCAGCTTATGATATAATATAAAGATACACCTGCGATTTCTATATCCATGTTTTCCTCCTCTGTTATATAATATAACACTTTTTTGCAGAAATCACTAGAAAAATTTAGTAATTTTTCGTATTATTTTAAAAACAATTTGAAAGGATTTTGTTAAAATGATAACAAATGTGCAAATTCTTCACCAATTCTCAACAGTTTTACCAGTAACCTTTTCCGTCTTAAATTATGAGCCGAAGGATGTCCTGTTTTTTGATATTGAAACCACGGGATTAAGCCCCAAAACAAGCCATGTATTTTTAATTGGTCTTATTTCCTTTCAGCCTGACACCAAAGAATGGCAGCTTATCCAGTTCCTTCAGGAGCAGGATAACGAGGAAGAGGAAAGAGCACTTTTAGAGACTTTCTCTGCCTTTGCAAAAAGCAGAACACAGCTCATTCACTTTAACGGAAGCTCTTTTGATATCCCTTATCTTGTGTCCCGCTATGAAAAGCATCAGCTTCCCAACCCTTTTTCCCATAAAAGCTCCCTTGATTTGTATCGGGAATTTCTGCGTATGCCTGCTTTTTTCCGGCAAATGCCCAATCATACCCAAAAAGCTTTTGAAGAATTGACTTCTTATACAAGAAAAGACCTTTTATCAGGAAAAGAAATGATAAAATTTTATCACAGCTATACAAAATCGCCTTCCAAGGAAAAAGAAGACCTGCTCTTACAGCATAACTATGATGACCTTGTGGGAATGCTCTCTGTCCTTCCTCTTTTTAATCTAAGACAGCTCCCCAAAGGACAATGGGAACTCACCCATGTGGAGGAATTAAAAAAACAGGAAGCAGACCAAACAATTACCAAGGAACTGTTGTTTACCCTCACAATTCCCGCTCCTATTCCCGGCCAGCTTTCCGCTTCCTTTCCTTTCGGCTACATAACGGCTTCTTGGCATACGGTAAAGATAAAGCTTCCCTTGTACGAGGGAACTTTAAAATTCTATTATCCTGACTATAAAAATTATTACTATTTACCTTTAGAAGATGAAGCCGTTCACAAAAGTGTTGCTGTCTATATTGATGCACAGCACCGGCAAAAGGCAACTGCTTCTACCTGCTACAAAAAATATAACGGCATTTTTGTTTATGCCCCCCAAACCTGTACTCTACCGCTTTTAAAAGAAGATATCCGTACCAAAGAATGTTATACCTTCTGGCCTCTTCAAAATTCATCTCTGACCATGCAAAAAAGTTATATTCAAGAAATATTAAAAACAGCCATTACTTTGTCGTAATGGCTGTTTTACTGCGACCTTATTGATTATTCTTCTGTTGTTTCTTCTGCTTCTTCCTGAACCGGTTCAAGAACCTTCATGCTCAGGCTGATTTTCTTTTCTTCTTCGTTGAAGTCTACTACTTTCGCAGTAACTACCTGACCAACTTTTAATACATCAGATGGTTTTTCAACATGTGCTCTGGAAATCTGAGAAACGTGAAGTAACGCATCTACACCCGGTTCTAATTCGATGAATGCACCGAAATCTGTCATACGAGCGATTTTTCCTTCTACAACATTACCAACTGCGTATTTTTCAGCTGCATTTAACCAAGGGTTCTGGTCTTCAAATTTCAGACTTAACGCAATTTTATCACCATTGATTTCTTTAATCAGAACAGTAATTTTCTCTCCTGCTTTAAATACTTTCTTTGGATTTTCAACTCTTCCCCAAGACATTTCGGAAATATGAAGAAGTCCGTCAGCGCCACCTAAGTCAATAAATGCACCGAAATCTGTTACATTTTTAATTGTACCTTCAACAACATCTCCGGCGTGAATTCTTTCGAATAATTCTTTCTTCATTTCTTCTTTTTTAGCTACTAAGAGCTGTTTTCTGTCACCGATTACACGGCGTCTTCTTGGGTTGAACTCTGTAATTACAAATTCAATTTCCTGATCCTGATATTTTGTCAGGTCTTTTTCATAAGTATCAGATACAAGGCTTGCAGGAATGAAAACTCTTGCTTCTTCCACGATAACGCTTAATCCGCCGTCTAATACCTGATTTACTTTTGCTGTAAGCACTTCTTTATTTTCGAATGCTTCTTCTAATCTCTTATTTCCTTTATCAGCTGCCAGTCTTTTATAAGTTAAAAGCACCTGTCCGTCACCATCGTTTAATTTGAGAACTTTTGCTTCCATTGTATCGCCTGGGTGTGCAACAGTTCTTAAATCCAGGTTCTGGTCATTTGAGTATTCAGTTCTTGTAATGATACCGTCTGCTTTATAATCAATGTTCAAAATAATCTGGTCTTCTTTGACATCGATAACTGTACCTTCAACTACCTCTCCATTTCTGATTGTTTTAAATGTTTCGTCCAGCATCTGTTCAAAACTTAATTCTGACATGTTTTGAAACCTCCTCAATTATTTTATTCGGGGTTGACGCCCCAGCTGTAATACCTACACATTGAACGGACGGAAAACCTTCAGAATCCAAGTCAGCAAGTGTCTGTATATAGTAAGTGTCCTTACATTCGCTTTTACATATCTCATATAGTTTCTGGGTATTGGAGCTATGTTTGCCTCCTACGACTATCATGGCGTCTACCTGCTTAGCGATTTGAGCTGCTTCAGACTGTCTGTCCTGGGTAGCATTACAAATCGTATTTAAAACAAGTTTATCATAACCCTTTTCGCTCAAAATTTCAACTATTTCTTGAAAATTATTGTAATTAAATGTCGTCTGAGACACAATACATAGTTTTTCGCCGCTTTCTGCCAAAAAGCTCTTTGCATCCTCTTTTGTTTTTATAATCGTAGCTTTCCCCTGACACCAGCCTTTAATTCCTACTACCTCAGGATGATTGGGATCTCCTACAATTACAATGTGTTTTCCCTGTGCACTTTCTTTTTCTACAATCCTGTGTATTTTTAAAACGAAAGGACAGGTAACGTCTACATAGGAAATATTTCTCTCTTCCAACAGCTCGTAAATATATTTTGGAACGCCGTGAGAACGAATAATCACAGTCCCTTCTGTAAGATTTTTTAAGTCTTCCTCTGTTTCCAGAACCTTTACGCCTTTCTTTTCTAAATCAGATACCACTTCTTCATTGTGGATAATCGGGCCGTAAGTATACACAGTCCCTTTGGTCGTTTCCGCCACCTTATAGACTTCTTCCACGGCTCTTTTCACTCCAAAACAAAATCCGGCTGTTTTTGCTACCTTTACATCCATGCTTTTCTCCTGTTCTCTATGCGATTGCCTCTTTGTATAAACGAATAATTTCGTCTTTTACTTCTGTAATATTCATATTGGAGGAGTCCAGTAAAACAGCGTCTTCTGCCTGTTTTAAAGGGGAAATATCTCTGTGCATGTCCCTGTAATCTCTGTCATTGATATCTGCCTCAATTTCTTCCAATACACAGGCAATTCCCTTTTCCTCCAGCTCTTTGCATCTTCTCAGGGCTCTTGTACGTGCGCTGGCAGTTAAATAAATTTTTACATCTGCATGAGGCAATACGCAGGTTCCGATATCTCTTCCATCCATAACTACGTTTTCTTTCGACGCAAGCACTCTCTGAAGCTCTACCAGCTTTTCTCTGATTTTCGGATTTACAGAGCTTACAGATGCCATATTGCCTACTTCTTCCTGTCTTAAATATTCTGTGACATTTTCCCCGTCTAAAATCACCTGCTGCGCTCCTTTTTCATACACAATGGAAATCTCTGCATTTTTACAGGCTTCTTCCATTTTCTCCTGTTCCTTTGGAGAAATTCCTTTTCTAATCAGATACAATGCCATTGCACGATACATGGCGCCTGTATCTACATAGATAAATTCCAATTCCTTTGCCACTGCCTTTGCTATGGTACTTTTGCCTGCTCCGGCAGGTCCGTCAATCGCTATGTTAATTGCCATTTTCTTCTCTCCCTTTATTCTTCTATAAATTCTGCTGCTGCCTTTGCCGTAGACCAGGCAATCTGCAAATTAAATCCGCCGGTAACTGCATCCAAATCAAGAACCTCCCCGATAAAATACAGTCCCTTTACCAGCTTAGACTCCATGGTCTTCGGATTGATTTCTTTTACTTTTACGCCGCCCTGTGTAATAATTGCCTCCCGAAACGGACGCAGTTCCACAAGTGTCAGCGGAAAGTGTTTCACAAGATGGATAAAATCCTGTCTTTCTTTTCTTGTTATTTCATTCACTTTTTTATCAGGAGCAATGCCTCCCAGCTCTAAAATAACCGGATAGAGCTTTGCAGGAAACATACCTGTAATTACATTTTTAAACTGTCGATTTATGCCTGCCTCAAATTCTCTTAAAAGTCTGGCGTCCAGCTGTTCCTCTGTCAGCGCTGCTTTTAAATCAATATATCCCTGAAGCTCCTTTTTTTCTAATTTTTTCCCAATATAGGAGCTGGCAGTCAAAACCAGAGGACCTGAAATCCCAAAATGAGTAAACAACAGCTCTCCGAAATCGTCATATAAAACTTTTTTGCCGTCTTTTACCGTAAAACGAATGTTTTTTAATGCAAGTCCCTGCATCTGCGTTACATATTCTTCTTTTGTGGCAATGGGAACAAGCGCCGGACGCAGTTGTGTAACCGTATGTCCGGCCTCTTTGGCAAAGGTGTAGCCATCTCCCGTAGAACCTGTTGCCTGATAGGAAAATCCGCCTGTGGCAACAATCACCTTCTCACCCAAAATCTCCGCACCGTTTCGAAGACGTATGCCTTTTATTTTCCTTTCGCCGTTCTCTCCTTCTTCTGTCAAAAGAGCTTCTGCCTCGCTTTTTAAGTGTACCTTTACGTCTAATTCTTTCATACGCTTTTCCAGAATACGAATAACATCAGAGGAATGATCCGAAACAGGGAAAATTCGCCCTCCCCGTTCTTCTTTCACTGCCAAGCCCAGATTTTCAAAGAAAGAGACCACGTCCTGATTGCTGTATCCGTAAAATGCGCTGTATAAAAACTTTGCGTTTGTCACTACGGACTTAAAGAACGTTTCATCGTCACAGGTATTGGTAATATTGCAGCGTCCTTTTCCGGTAATAAACAGTTTTTTTCCAAGCTTTTCATTTTTCTCAAAAAGATGTACCTGATGATTTTTTTCGCCCAGAAAAACCGCTGCCGCCATCCCGGCTGCGCCGCCGCCAATAATTAGTATCTTTGCCATAAAATGCTCCTTTAATTCTCAATTTTTTAACGCATTGGGGTCTGTCAATTCAATTTCATGATTATCCGGCAGATTGATTTCATCATTATTATATACCTGATATTCATCCCATATCTTCTCCAACGCCTCTAAGGTTGCCACCACAGTTTTTTGCTTTCGCATACTAAGAGCCACAACCAATGCGTTAATCACACTAAGGGGCGCTACAAGAGAGTCTACAATAGAAGCCATATCGCTTCTGGCAATTAAATTACAGGAGGAATATAAATTCATAGGAGAATGGATGCTGTCGGTAAGTGTAATTACTTTTGCATTTCGATTATTTGCAAATTCCAAGGCTTTTAAGGTGCGCATGGAATATCTCGGAAAGCTAATTCCGATAATGACATCCTTTTCCCCAATGCGTATCATCTGCTCAAAAAGCTCACTGGCGCTGTTGGTATTTAAAAGTCTCACTCCGTCAAAAATCAAATTCAGATAAAAGGCAAGAAACTCTGCCAAAGGAGCACAGCTTCGAATACCTACCACATATATATTTTTTGCTTCTAAAATGGTCTCCACTGCCAGATTAAACGCTTCATGATCCACCGCTTCCAAAGTCATTTTTATTTTATCAATATCTGAATGCAGCACTGTATCTAAAATCTCTGACTGCGGCACTTTTCCATAAGTCACTTCCATTCGCTGAATAGAATTTAATTTATTCCGCACAAGCTCCTCTAATTCCCTCTGAAATTCAGGATATCCCTTGTATCCCAGATGTGTTGCAAAGCGCACAACCGTGGACTCGCTGACGCCCACAGTCTCTCCCAGCTTTGCCGCAGTTAAAAATGCTGCTTTATCATAATTTTCTTTTATATATGCTGCCAGCTTCTTCTGACCCTTGCTGAAATTTTGATACTGCACATTCATTTTACTAAGCAGGTGCTCTGTATTGCTCATGAACCTTCCCCTCTTTACTTTTTCTTTCATACTTTCTCTATGATAGCACAGAAACAAAAAAGTTTCAGCAAAAACTTTGCTCTTTTGCACAAAGAAAAAGCTCAGACACCCCATATAGGGCGCTGAGCCTTTCTTTTTGTTTTATACCGGATATGCTCCGTTTTCTGTGTCAGCTTCCTTTGGATCTACCTTCGTCTGCTGTGCTTCTCTGTACTTGAAGAAGTCTGTTGCTACCTGTGGGAACAGTGCGTAAGACAATACGTCTTCTTCCTGTTCGGACCACTGTGCCATTTCTCCTCTTAATGTATCAAGCTCAGGAGACAGTAAATCAGCCGGACGGCATGTAATTACTTCTGTGTCACCGATACATTTTTTCTGTACTTCTTTATCAAATGGTTTTACAGTTGCACCGTATTTTCCGCTTAATACGTCTTTTGTTTCTTTTGTAACCATTTTGTAACGTTCACCCATGATTACGTTAAATACAGCCTGTGTACCAACAATCTGAGAGGATGGTGTTACAAGTGGCGGTTCTCCAAGGTCTTTACGTACTCTTGGTACTTCTTCCAGAACATCATAGAATTTATCTTCCGCATGCTGTTCTTTTAACTGGGATGTTAAGTTGGATAACATACCTCCCGGTACCTGATACAGTAAAGTTTTGATGTTTACACCTAAGTTCTTTGGATTTAACAGACCGCTGTCTAAAGCTTCGTCACGGATTGGACGGAAGTAATCAGCGATTTCAGCCAGTAACTGCTGGTCAAAGCCTGTATCATAAGGTGTTCCCTTAAATGTTTCCACCATAACTTCTGTTGCCGGCTGAGATGTTCCCAGTGCAAATGGTGACATTGCTGTATCGATAACATCTACACCTGCTTCTACTGCTTTTAAGTAAGTCATGGAAGCAACACCGGAAGTATAGTGTGTATGAAGCTGAATTGGAATATCAACTGCTTCTTTTAATGCTGTTACAAGCTCTGTTGCTTTGTATGGAAGCAATAAACCAGCCATATCTTTGATACAAATAGAATTTGCACCCATGTCTTCAACTTTTTTCGCCATATCTACCCAGTAATCTAATGTATAAGCATCACCTAAAGTATAAGATAATGCAACCTGAGCATGACCTTTTTCTTTGTTCGCAGCTTTTACTGCTGTCTGTAAGTTACGAAGGTCATTTAAACAGTCGAAAATACGGATAATATCAATACCGTTTGCAATAGACTTCTGAACGAAATATTCTACTACATCGTCTGCATAAGGACGATATCCTAAAATATTCTGTCCACGGAATAACATCTGTAATTTTGTATTTTTAAATCCATCACGGAATTTACGAAGTCTTTCCCATGGATCTTCTTTTAAGAAACGCAGGGAAGCATCAAAGGTAGCACCACCCCAACATTCTACGGAATGATATCCTACTTTATCCAGTTTTTCTACAATAGGAAGCATCTGCTCTGTTGTCATTCTGGTAGCAATCAGAGACTGATGAGCATCACGCAGAATTGTTTCAGTAATTTTAATTGGTTTTTTCACTACTTCTGCCATCTTTTTTTCCTCCATTTTATTCATCTTGGATTAAACTCCAAAAATCGCCATAAAGGTACCTGCCGCTACGGCTGTACCGATAACACCTGCAACGTTTGGTCCCATAGCATGCATCAGCAGGAAGTTTGTAGGATCTGCTTCTGCACCTACTTTTTGTGATACACGAGCTGCCATTGGAACGGCGGAAACACCGGCAGAACCAATCAGAGGGTTAATCTTACCGTGTGTAAGCTTACACATAAGTTTACCAAACAGTACACCTCCGGCTGTACCAAATATGAAAGCAACAAGACCTAATACTACGATTTTAATCGTATCTAATTTCAGGAATGCTTCTGCACTTGTAGATGCACCTACAGATGTACCAAGTAAGATAACTACAATGTACATTAAAGCATTGGATGCTGTTTCTGTTAACTGTTTTACAACACCTGATTCTCTGAACAGGTTACCCAGCATTAACATACCAACCAGCGGAGCTGTTGTTGGCAGAATTAAACATACAACAACGGTAATGATAATTGGGAACAAGATTTTTTCCAGTTTAGATACCGGACGAAGCTGTTCCATTTTAATCTTTCTTTCTTCCTCTGTTGTAAAGAGTTTCATAATTGGAGGCTGGATAATCGGTACTAAAGACATATAAGAATATGCCGCTACCGCAATGGCTCCCATCAAGCCTGTCTGCCCCAGTTTACCGGCAAGGAAGATTGATGTTGGACCATCCGCACCACCGATAATGGAGATTGCTGCTGCTGCTTTTCCGTTAAATCCTAACAGGATTGCAAGGAAGTATGCAACATAAATTCCAAGCTGTGCTGCTGCACCTAACAAAAAGCTCTTTGGATTTGCAATTAACGGACCAAAGTCTGTCATAGCACCTACTCCAAGGAAAATCAGAGATGGAAGCACGCTCCATTCATCCAAAATATAAAAAATATGAAGGAGTCCTGCTACTCCGTTTGATGTTTCTTCTGCGCTGGCCATAATATCCGGATAGATATTTACCAAAAGCATACCAAATGCAATTGGAACCAGCAAAAGCGGTTCAAATCCTTTTTTAATGGCAAGATACAAAAAGATAAATGCCACTAAAATCATAATCAGGTTTCCCACTGTCAGATTCATAAAGGCTGTCTGTCCAATCAGGTTTGACACTGTATCTGCAATGTTAGACATTTTTTTACCTCCCATTTATTTATATTGCACAGGAATTTTTCCTGTCTTGGGAATTTACACTGTATGCAAATTCTAATTCATAGATGCCAGAACAGCGCCGTTATCCACGGAATCACCTACTGCAACATTAATACTTGCTACAGTTCCGTCCTGAGGTGCAACAACTGGGATTTCCATTTTCATAGCTTCCAGAATTACGATCGCATCACCAGCTTTTAAAGCCTGTCCTACACTTGCTTCAATTTTACAAACTTTTCCCGGTACAGAAGCTTTTACTTCAACAGCACCTGCTGCAGAAGCTGCTGCCGGTTTTGCTGCTGGTGCAGCTTTTGGTGCTGCCTTCGGAGCTGCTTTTGGAGCAGCAACTGGTGCACCATTTCCAGCTGTTTCTTCAACTGTTACATCGTATGCAACGCCATTTACTGTAATTGTATAAGATTTCATATTCTTTTCCTCCTACGAGCTTAGCCTATCGCCAATTTCTCTTATTTAATTTTCTGATAGAACGTACTACAAACGCATCTGTTGAAGTATTTTCTGATGCCGCAATTGCTGCTGCAATAACTGCTACTAATGTCTGATCTTCTGTCAGATCTTCTTCAACAGTTTCTTCTATAGCCGGCTGTACAGGTGTCGGAGCCGGTGTTGGTTCTGCTGCATTCTTCTTGCCAAAGCCTTCTACAAACTTTGGAATATATTTCATCAAAGAAATAATAAAACTCAAGAACAGAAGCATTGCAAATACAATAACAAGACCGATTAAAGTATTTCCCCCTGCTTCCTGCATTTTCTCTGCCATTGAATAGTTCGCACTAAATCCTACAGACTTTCCTGTAAGTTTAATATCATAAACCACCTGTACTTCAGCATCTCTTTTTTCAAAGTCGCATTTCAATGTCACAACATAGTTCGTGCCATCTTTTTTGATAGCTTCTTGAGGGTCTACTTCTTCATAGTCAATAAAACTTCCTAATTCTTCATAGGAATCAATCCATGATGTAAAGGCATTTTTAGAAAAATCATCCATATTTGGATTTTCTTCTAAAGCCTGTTCTAATTCACTTGGATTGCTTTGTGTTAATGTCTGAACAACATTCACACTGCTGTCATAAAGATTTTGAGCTACTTTTTCGTTAATTTCGTTCTTTGTAGAACCACAGGCAGTTAAAGATACTGCCAAAATTCCTACTGAAACTAAACTACCTAATTTTTTCCATGTCTGCTTCATATTAATTCACCTCGCTTAAACCGTGCCATGTTTTTTGCTAGGACGATTTTCTCTCTTTGTGAATAACATTTCAAAAGCACCAATCACATATTTTCTTGTATCTTCTGCCTGAATAATTGTGTCTACATATCCTCTCTTAGCTGCTGAAAGTGCACTGGACTGTAACATTGCATATTCTGCTGCTTTTTCATTAATTGTAGCTGCATCTGCATCTGCATACATAATCTTTGCAGCCAGTTTTGCATCCATCATACCAATCTGTGCGTTTGGCCATGCAAATACCATATCTGCACCGGTAGATTTGCTGTTCATTGTAAGATAAGCGCTTCCAAAAGCTTCTCCTACAACTACATTTACTTTTGGAACTGTTGCACTGATATAAGCATTTGTAAGTTCCGCTGCACTTCTTGCCATATTTGCTTCAGAGCATTTTGTAGCTTTATAACCTTTTACATTTGTTAAAGTTAAAACAGGAATATCGAAAGCGTCACAGAATTTCACAAATTCCGCAGCTTTTTTGCATCCTCTTGCTGATAAAACTTTTTCAAAGGTTTCTGTCTTTTCGCCTTCTTCATTGTAAAGTTCACTTCTGTTTGCAACGCATCCTACAGTTGCTCCGTTTAAACGGATAAATCCTGTAACCATGTCTTTTGCATATTCAGCTTTCACTTCAAAGAATTCCTGATTGTCTGCAATCTGAGAAAGTGCAATAGAAGTATCTCCTGCACAGTTTTCTAAATCAGGACAGATACGGTTTAAGTCATCTGTACATTCAATGTAAGAAGAATTGTCTTCAAAATTAGATGGAAGCATAGAAACTAATTCTCTCATCTGAGCTAAAATATCTTCTTCGCTTCCCATTACATCTACAAGACCTGCATGTTCGCTCTGATATGCTGCACTGGAAGTATCACATTTTGAAATTTCATTTCCTTCCAAAGCATTTGGTGCATTTACAAAGAGTCTTCCCTTGTTTGCTTCCATAAATGTGAAATCTGTCAGAGCAGGAACAACTGCCAAGCCACCGCCACATGTACCGAAGATACCTGTAATCTGTGGAATTACTCCAGATGCCATAACCTGTTTTGTGTAAATTTCACCAAAGGCATTTAATGCATCTGTTGCTTCCTGCAGTCTTAAACCTGCACAATCAAGCAATCCGATAATCGGTGCGCCTGTTTTCATTGCCAAGTCATACAGATTTGTGATTTTTTTTGCATGCATTTCGCCGATAGAACCGTTTAACACGGAAACATCCTGGCTGTAAACATATACCAGGCTGCCATCAATCACACCATATCCGGTGATAACACCGTCTGCCGGTGTTTCTTTTTCAGATAAGTTGAAATCTGTGTTTCTGGCTGTTACATAGCCGCCAATTTCAACAAAACTGTTCTCATCAAGCAAAGAAGCAATTCTTTTACCTGCTAAGGTTTGTGCTGTACTACTCATTAATCAGCCCTCCATATTAATTTTTATTTTAACAGCAAAAATCTATTGCAAATCAATAAAATTCATGCTGTTCACCGGGATTTCTGCACTGCTTTTGTGAGTTTTTTCCGGTTTTTTTGCAGAAATCACCTTGTGTTCGCTTCATCGCAATAGATTGTTAAAACCAATTTCTGCCGATTTTAATTGTACCCTGTTTCGTATTTTTTTTCAATAGTTTTTGACAAAGTTTTAACTCAATTTTACAGGCTTTTTTCCCTTTCCCAAATTTTTCTTCCTTCTTTCAAACAGGGATATAAAAAATCATAAGTTCCGTTTCTCTGTATCTCAATATTTTGACTCTCTGCCCAGAAAAAGGCTGCACAAATATAGGCAGAAGGGAGAAATGGAATTTCCTGATATTTTTCTGCCACACTGCATATTTTTTCAAAAGATACAAGCTTCTCCCCTTCCAGAAAGCTGTATTCTACTCCAATACTTTTATGAAACAAATAAGCAAAGGCAATCCATGATTTTTCTGCTCTGGATGTGTGGCAATTTCTGATTTCTTCTAATAACCCTAAAAGAATTTGAGCATTTTCCCTTTCCCCTTTATCTAAATATTCCCAGAATGCACCTCTTTGATAAATACTTTTTTCTGCTGCTGATAAAATATATTCTTTCCAGTCTTTCTCCATTGTCTCCAACATTTTTCTGATTTTGGGATTTTTACAAAGAGCATATAAAAGAAAATACGTAACATCTATATAATGCCCAGTTTCTGTTTGTAATTCCTTGCAATATGAAAATTCTTCTTTCAGAAAAGATCCTTCCGCTTTTGTAGAAAAATATAGGCCTTGAAATAAAATTCCCTGCGTTCTCATATAACCTCTTTTCTGCCTGTATTAAATTTTGAAATGGATAATTCGGATAAGATGAAAATTCAGATATGATTTAGAAATTGAATACAGACTTGTGTTTTTTTCATTTTACTACAAAATAAGCTTTCTCTCAACTGCTAATTTTTCTGTTCATAAAAAAGGCCATAAACCACTTTCTTCTCCCTAAGTGATTTATGACCTGACTTTCTTATAATGTTACTTTTCTAAAGTTTTTCTTTCCTTTTTTCAGCACAATTCCATCGCCCTGCAATTTTTCTCCGGAAACCAGATGCTTAATATCTGTAACCTTCTCTCCGTCAATAGACACACCGCCCTGTTCAATGGCACGTCTTGCCTCGGAACGTGTATTTGCCAGTCCGCTTTTGTGTAACAGAGAAATCAAATCAATATTTCCGTCTACAAGATCAGCCTCTTCGATTTTTGCTGACGGCATGTTTGCTGCATTTCCGCTGCTGAACAATGCTCTTGCAGCTTCCTGCGCTTTTTCCGCTTCTTCTTTTCCGTGTACTAAGGCAGTTAATTCGTAAGCTAAAATTTCTTTTGCCTTATTTAACTGGCTTCCTTCCCATTTATCCATTTCGTCAATCTGTTCCAATGGAAGGAAAGTAAGCATACGAATACATTTTAATACGTCTGCATCTGCCACGTTTCTCCAGTACTGGTAAAAGTCAAATGGAGAAGTTTTATTTGGATCTAACCAAACTGCTCCGGACTGTGTTTTACCCATTTTTTTACCTTCGGAATTTAAAAGCAGAGTAATGGTCATTGCACAGGCATTTTTGCCTAATTTTCTGCGAATTAACTCTGTTCCGCCCAGCATGTTGCTCCACTGGTCATCTCCGCCGAACTGCATATTACAGCCGTATTTCTGGTACAGCATATAGAAGTCGTAGCTCTGCATAATCATGTAGTTAAATTCCAAAAAGCTCAGACCTTTTTCCATACGCTGTTTGTAACATTCTGCTGTCAGCATACGGTTTACGGAGAAATGAGGTCCTACTTCTCTTAACAGCTCTACATAATTCAAATCTAAAAGCCAGTCTGCATTGTTTACCATCATTGCTTTTCCTTCAGAAAAGTCAATAAAACGTTCCATCTGCTTTTTGAAGCAATCACAGTTGTGCTGAATCATTTCCGGTGTCATCATGGAACGCATATCGCTTCTTCCTGACGGGTCTCCTATATAGCCTGTTCCTCCGCCAATCAATGCGATTGGTTTATTTCCTGCCATCTGCAAACGTTTCATCAGACATAATGCCATAAAATGTCCTACATGAAGACTGTCAGCCGTAGGGTCAAAGCCAATGTAGAAGGTAGCCTTCCCATTGTTAATCAGTTCACGGATTTCTTCTTCATCTGTCACCTGAGCAATCAGGCCTCTGGCAACCAGTTCATCATAAATTTTCATTTCGTTTTCTCCCTTCTGTTTCTCTGAGGACAGAATTTCTTATAAAATAAAAACACTCCCGTCCTCTTTATAATTATAAAAAGGACGAGAGCGATAAGCCTTCTCGTGTTACCACCTTTATTCACAGACAACTCGCATTGCCTGCCTCTGCAAGTACAGCCGAAGCGATACTCAAAATGCTATAACGTGCACCTTTCCGTCACAGCCTACTCATTTCTTTTCGGTGTGAAGCTCCGAGATGTATTCATTTCCAGCTTCCTGCGCGCCTCTCATCAGCCGGCTGCTTTCTGTGCATTCCCCTGAAAATTACTTCTTCTCATCTTTGCTTTTTCATTTACAGCAACAGTATACAAATTTCCTCTATGGTTGTCAAGACATATTCCACTGGTATTCGCCGTTTTCCTTAATACCGTAGAAATCACCAAAGTTCAAATCTAAAATATTCTTCTGAATATTCTCTACGGAAATCTGATTTTTAATTAAATACTGCCAGATACCGCCATGAGAAATATCACCCTGAAGCAGTACGCCCACAACTTTTCCGTCACGGATAATGACACGTTTATATTCCTTGGAGTCTTCTCTTGCCACTACGGTGTCTGTTTCTTCCGGAACAATGACTCCGATACACATAGAAACAAGCCCGAAGAAATTAATGGTATTTTTGATAGCATAACGGTCTGTGTAAGCTGTCTTTTTCCCGCACATATTAAGCGCCGCTGTCTCTCCTTGTTTCTGAGCGTTTGGCCAGATACCGGATAAGCCTGCCACATCACCTGCCGCATAGACGTCCTTTGCTCCTGTTTCCAGATAGTCGTCTACTTTAATACCTCTGTCAATGACAATCCCTTCTCCGTCCATGCCTGCCACTGCGGAACGAACACCGGCTGCCACTATCACTAAATCACATGGAATTTCTTCTCCGTTGTCCAGCACGATACAGGAAACATTTCCCTCATCATTCATCAATGTATCTGCCGCTTTTCTTCCCAGATAGAAAGAAGCTCCTGCTTTTTCAAAACGTTTCTGATATTCAAAAGCGCCTGTCTTATCCAACTGAATAGGAAGAATTTGTTCTGCCATCTCTACAATGGAAACCTTCTTTCCTGTTTCCATCAGTCCGTAAGCAGCATCCAGTCCTACCAGACCGGAACCGATAATCACAATATTTTCTGCATTTTTTGCCATTTCATCGATTGCCTGTGCATCTCTTAAATGACGAAGCCCGAAAACATTGTTTGCCTCTCTTAATTTTCCCACAGGTGGGATAAAGCTTTCTGCACCTGTTGCAATCAAAAGTTTATCGTATCCGATTTCATTACCGTCTTCCGTAAATACTGTTTTCTTTACGGTATCCAGCTTATTCACTGTTTTTCCTTTTAACCAGTTAATTTTATTTTTCTCAAAGAAATCCGCATCAATAAAGCTAATGCTCTCTGCACTTCTTTCATGGCTGAGGAATTTATGCAGCATACAACGTGAATGCACCTGTGTATCCGTAGATATCACTGTAATTTCACCTTGTGCATCTGTCTTTCGAATGGTCTTTGCAGCCATAATACCGGCTGCACCTGCTCCTAAAATCACATACTGCATCTGCCTACACCTCCTCTACCCAGATTGCCTGTTTTGGACAGGCTTTTACACAACTTGGCTCTTCACCCTTCTCAATACAAAAGTCACATTTAATGACTTTTGTATGAGTTGTTTCATCAGGTTTTAAAACACCGTAAGGGCAATTCATTACACACATAAAACAAGAACCACATTTTTCAGCATCATACTGTACATGACCTGTTTTTTCGTCTTTTTTCAGCGCACCGCTCATACAGGACATTACACATTCCGGCTGCTCACAATGTCTGCAAAATACAGGTGTATAGCTTCCATCCGGATTTTTATATATAAAGTTTCTGGATTCATTTGTAATATCTGTCAAATCTAAGGTATAAATATTTCCGTCATCTTTTCTATGCGCCTGCATACATGCTACGGAACAGCTTTTACAGCCATCACATTTGGCAGCGTCAATCATTATTCTTCTCATCAGATACCCCCGTTCTGTATCATTGAATTTATTTTAGATATTTAATCCTGCACGTCTTTCTTCAATAATCTTATCAAGAATATCTGCACTTTCTTTTGCATCCGGATTGATAATTACCTGTCCGCCTGTAAGATTCTTCATATCTTCTGTCAACAGTTTTACTGCTGTTTCACTTCCTGTAACAAATGGAGGAAGTCCTAAATGAAGCGGAAGTCCAAGTGCCAATCCGAAACATCCGTCTGCAAGAGCCTGTTCTTCTAACCACTGTGCTGCGGAAAGAACTAATGGAAGCTGAGGAATATCTACACCAATCGCTTCTGCCAATTCTGTAGCTACAATTTCAAGACGTCCGATTGCAAGACATGGGCCAAAGTTCAATACTGGAGGAATATTTAATTTTTCACATACAGCACGAAGCTTTGGACCGGCATATTTTGCCGCTTCCGGTGTCATAAGTCCGCAATTTTCAATACCGCCTGAAGAACATCCTGCTGTCAGTACCAGAATATCTTTTGCAATTAATTCTTTTGTCAATTCCACAGAAAGAACATCATGACCCCCTGCTGTCAGGTTAGAACATCCAACTACACCTGCAATACCTTTGATATCTCCGGATACAATTAAATCAATTAATGGTTTCCAGTTTCCACCTAAAAATTCCTTTAAAGAACCTTCAGAAACACCTGTTAAAGTATGATCATTTCCATGTTCCGGCATTAAGTTCATAGGAACATTGCCGCGTCTTGCTTTGTATGCTTCAATAATTTCATCAATAATTTCTTCGCTCTGTTTTTCTCTCTCTTCAAAAACAAATGGTTTCAGTTCTGCATTTGCTTTTTTCGCAACACTGTCAAGACAAATCTGTTTAATTTTTAATTCATCACAGATTGGTTCAATACCAGGAAGTGTACAGTTAAATTCAGAAAGAACAGCATCAATACCACCGGTAGCCAGTACTGCCTCACTTGTATAGTTGTTACCTGCATGTCCATCAAATACTTCTTCGTAATGAGCACCTCTAAGCTGTAAATCCTGACCTACACAAGTACATCCAACCAGTTTAAAGCCTTTTGCTCCTGCTGCTTTTGCTTTTTCTACTGCTTCTTTGGATGTAAGTCTTTCCTGTAAATCTACAAAAATTGTATGCTGATGTCCTGTAATCATAATGTTGATATAATCTGGATCAATTACACGAAGTCCAACAGGAGCCATACGAAGTTCTGGTTCTCCTAAAAGTACGTCATTTAACAGATTTGTAAGAGTCAGTCCGTATAAACCTGTGGAAATACCCAGTTTCAGACAATCTGTATACATATCAACCGGATCGGAATTTAAGTTTGTAGAACATTTTACCACTCCATGGAATACTTCACTTTTTGCACCGCCTGGTAAAATACCTAATTCCTGCCATTTTTTAAAACGAGGTGCATAAGCCATTTTTTCAACTAATTCCATTTTTTCGTATTCCGGTTTATATAAATCATCCAGAACTTTCTGAGCTACCTGTTTTGCAGTATCCCATTTATCTGTTCCCTGAACACCGAAAATTTCAGCAAGTCTTGCAAGAGATTTTTCACCCTTAATCTCACCTTTGATTTCAGCAGTTTTCTTTACATTTAATGCTGTATTTTCTACAATATGAATATAGCATCCAGAGCCACTTGCCACTGCACGAAGGAAGTTACGCGCAACAATAACATCTGCTGTAGCACCACAAATTCCTCTTGGAGCTTTTGGTGTAATACGACATGGACCATTGGAGCAAAGACGGCAGCATACACCCTGTAAACCAAAACCACATTTTGTACTCTGTCCTTCCACTCTATGATGAGAAGTTTCCATAGGTAAATTACGGATAAATCCTTCTAAAGGCTTATCTGCACTGGCACATGTATTGCATCCAAAACACTGATTCATACTTAATATCCTCCTGATATGTACATTATTTTTTAATCTGTTAAGATTATAACAATTCTAAACTAAATTAGTCAAGTATAACTTGTATGATTTTCCATTTCTTTTTTAATTTGTCTGAAACGCCTGTATTTCCTCTTTTAAAGCAGCTTCTCTTTCCTGTAACAAAAGGGCTTTACTCTCCTTTAAATAGCTTTCACATCTATGCTCTGCGATAAATTCCGCAATCCTTTCATTTTGAGACAGCATAGACAGAAACAGAGGCAGCTCCTGCCCTGTTTTACTGCTGTTTTTCACGTCTCCCAGCTCCTTGTCAAGCAGCATCCGGATTTGTTCCTCCTGATGCTTTAATTTCAAGGTTTCTCTGTAAAAATCTTCTTTTACAGCCGCAAATCCTGCTTCTTTCAATTTCCATTTTCTCTCATCCAACCACTTTGTGATATTTTTGTCAGTCTTTTGTTTTTCTTTTGACAAAAGTCCCTGCTCTGCCAGAATTTTTTCCTGTCTTTTCCTTCGTTCTATTGTCTGACAAAAAAGCGTGTCTATATCCTGCTGTTCCTCTGCAACAGCCTTTTTCATCTTTTTTAGTTCTTCATACAAACCGTTTATATAAGCCTTTTCCTGTTGATATTCCTTTATTTTTCCTTCCAGCTCACCCTCTAAAAGCTGCATAAGCAAAACCTTTCCGTCAAAATCTGCATGAAAAAGCATGTCCTCTTTTTCTTCAAAAGAATACCTTTGATACTTTTCTTCATAGCTCTTAAACAGCTGATAAAAGCCATAAAAGTCTGCTGCCACTTCCTCATACTGTATGTATTCGCCTATCAGCTCCTCTGTTACAGGCACCTTCATTTCTTCGTAGCTTTGCAAAATTCGAGATAAATCCTCCCAGCCTCTTGCCGTTACAAAACAGCTTCCTTCCTGCCGTTCTTCTATGCGGTAAAAATTTTCTGTTTTTAGCTGCAAATAACTGCGTATCCCTAAATGAACGCCCTGTTTTGCAGCATATCGATCCCAAACAGAATGGTTTTCCTGAATTTCTATTTTCTTTACTCTATCAAGAGTTACGATGTCAAATTCCCTCACAGACTTATTGTATCTCTCCAGATTTCCTGCTGCTACAATACACCAACCCTTTGGAAGTTTATGTGCACCAAAAGTCTTGTTCTGCAAAAGCTGCAGCATAGTAGGCGCTAAGGTTTCAGAAACACAGTTAATCTCATCTAAAAATAAAATTCCTGTTTCTGCGCCTTCTTTTTCTATACATTCATATACCGATGCAAGCATTTCGCTCATGGTATATTCTGTAACCGTATATTCTTCTCCCTGAAATCTTTTCTTCTCTAAAATCGGCAGTCCCACGGCGCTTTGCCGTGTATGGTGTGTCAGCGTATACTCCACAAGTCCGATTTTTTCTTCCTCTGCAATCTGCTTCATAATAGCAGTTTTTCCAATACCCGGAGGTCCCATAAGCAGCACCGGCCTTTGATACTGTATAGGAATTTTATAATTCTCCTCCTCATCCTTTGCCGTATAGGCTCGAAGTGTATTGATAATTTCCTGTTTTGCTTCTGCAATATTCATTATCTTCTCCTGTTATCTCTCATCCATATAGAAAAGCTTTGCCCAATTTGGAACATTAGCTTCTTTCGGTGGTTCTTTCGTCAGTAAAAAAACTGTCTCGTAATCCGGTTTTTCTCTGGGATAAATCCCATCTCCATCGGTAAAATATAAAAGCGCCTTTAAATTTTTCAGCGTTCTATCCACAATCATCTTATTCACATATTGAAATACCGGACGAAAGTCTGTCCCCCCTCCTCCCTGTATTTTAATGTGCTTTAGATATTCTTTCCATTCCTTTTCACAGGTGACTTTTACATCTTCCTGCACATAACAGTCACACTGTATAATATGTACCCGCAGCTTTTTAAAAAAATTTTCCTGCTGCCCCAAAACCGCATAAGTTTCCTGTAAAAACCGCTGTACCGTAGGTCTTTTACAAGATGCAGAGGTATCAATGGCAATGACCAGCTCCTCCAGCTTCTTTGCCTCTGTATATTCCAAAGGCTCTAAAAAAGGGAGATTTCCATAATGAGAAAGCCCGTACAAGTAGGGAATATAATCAAAAGCTTCCATATCTAACTGTAACTCTTCTCTTTCCACTGTAAACCGTCTTAAAAATTTATTATAATTTCGCTTCCTTTCTTCCTGAAACTCATACCACTCCTGTTTATATCCTCTCTGCGTACCTCTTTTTCCAAATCCATTTCCGCTGCCGTCCTCTCCTGATGCTTTTAAGGAAAGCGCCCAGTCAAGCAGCTTTTCTGTCTGTTCTTCTTTTACTTCTTTCCAAAGCGTGTGATTGTCCTGCTCAAAACACTTTTGCCAAAATTCTAGTTCACTTGGAGAAAATTTTTTCCTTTCCAGTCTTTCCTCTACTGCTTCTGCTGACAGCCCTTCCCCGTTTTCCCAGATTTGACTGCAAAATTCTTGGGCTGCCTTTGACATTTTCCCTGTAAGCTCCTCCTGTTCCAGCGCATCAATGGTATACTCTGTCACCATATCACAAGCCAAATGCCAAAAAGGCGAAGATTCTGTATTCTCCCTTACCTGTCTGTACAACAGATGAAACAGTGTATGAAGAAAAAAACGGTTTATTCCCTGTGCTCCCTTTTCCATATAGAGGTTCAAGAAAAGCTTCGGCTCATAGAAAAAAGTTTCTCCATCCGTCCCTGTTAAAGTATTTCTTTGAAAGCCTGTAAACACCATTTGAAAAATCCGATAAAGCCTCGGACTTTCACAGCAAAATTTTGTCAGAGCAAGCTCTTTTACCTCTTCCCATAAATATTCTTCTTTTGCTTCCATTTTAAAGCTCCCAGCTCTTTTCCTGAAATCCTCCCAAAGCTTCTTTTTCCTGCAACAAAAAAATCTGTGCTTCCTGATTGCCATATTGAACCGCTGTTTTCAAAAAAGAGTTGAGAAGATTTTCATCCGCCTCCTGTTCTTTAATAAGCTCTGTCAGCTTTTTATTTTCTTTTTTCTTAATCAGCAATTCCACTGCCGGACGAAAACGCAGCTTTAAATATTCTCCATACAGGCGCTTTCTTTTATCCTCTTTTTTCAAATCAAAATATCGCATAAGCGCAATAGACAATTTTTTATCTGCCTGTTTTGTTTCCGAAAATACCTTGTCCAGCTGACGCTCTTCCTGCTCTGTAAGCTTTTTTTCCAATAGCTCCCAGATTTTTTTGTTGATTGCATTGTTCTTTTCTATATCTTCCTGATAAGAAAGAGATGTTGTATCCGGCGTATGCTCTCCGCACACATCCGCTCCCAATACAAAGCATTGCGAAAATAATTCGTGCAGCCACTCTTTTATTTCCTCAAAACTTACATCTCCCTGATCCCAGTTGGTTCTGGCCGCCTCTAAAGATAAAATATCTTTATCAAGAGACAAATACACCGGAACGTCTTGATTTCTCTCTAAAAATTCATGCCATTGGGATTTTTCCTGCTTCATATCCTCCCTGCTAATAGGAGTAACCTTTTCTAAAATTTCCTTTTCACATTCCAAAAAAGCGGTTCTTGGCGGTCCGATTACGCAGACTTCTTTTATATATTTATTGGAAAGAATACACTCCCGCACCCAGCTTCCGCAGGAAAGCAGTCCCCAAAAGGAAGCTTCCTGCATATCTGTATGGTTATCAAATACCACAAGCAAAAACGGTCTGTCTATCTTTTCCGTCCAAAATTTACTTAAATAATGATAATTGCCGGAGTCCAGAAAATGAATACCTGAAAAATCAAGATTTTTTATCCGTTCTTTAATTTCCTCCTCTGCTTCCTCTGTACAATAGCAGTTGACTCCTGTCATCTTTGTAAAATCCATCCATGCGGCATCTTTTCCTTCATAAAAGTTTTCCTCTTTATAGACACCGGAAAAATCCATAATTACTGTCTTTGCGTTCATAAGCACCTCTTTATCCTGTCTCTGTATTTCTACTTTCATTCTAACACGTTTCTAATTTTTTTCAACGTTTCCATATCTTTTCACTACCTGTTCGAAACACCATGGAAAATCAATTTTCTTCTTTCCCTCTGCTGTCAAAATATCCTCCGTATACCAGACTTCTCCGTCTACTTTGTAACGCAGTTCTCCTATTTTTTCTCCCTTTTTCACCGGAGCCGTCAGTTTCTTTTTCCCGTGATAACTGACTTCTATTTCCTCGCCTTCTTTCAGCAGGATTTTTTTCTCCTCTCCCTTTTCTCTGACAAGGGAAATTTTAGAATTTTTATCCAACTCTTTATTTCTGGCATTCTTTACAGGAATTTCTTTGGGACATTTTAAAAATTCTATTTCATCAAAGGAATGAAGGGAATACTCATTTAAACCATATTCCATCAATTTTCTGGTATCTGACCACTTATTTCCTTTATTATTGGGCCAGCCACAGCCCAAAAGGGCTACAATTAGGGTTTTCCCGTCTCTTTGCAGCGCTCCCACATAGCAATACCCCGCCTGTGCCGTAAATCCTGTTTTTCCGCTGATTGCCCCTTCCATCATAGACAAAAAAGCGTTGTGATTTTGGCAGCTAAACTCCCGCTTTCCGTCTGCATCGGAAAAGCGGTAAGATGGTGTCTGGGTAATTTTCAAAAACTCTTCCCTTGCAGGGGATAAACAAACACAGTACCGCATAATCTGCGCTAAATTTTCGGCAGTTGTTTCATGAACCTTTTCTTCTCCCTCTCGTTCTTCCTTTGCATCCAGCCCATTGGGAGTAATAAACCAAGTGTCTTCACAGCCGATTTCCCTTGCTTTTTCATTCATCTTTTCTGCAAAACCTTCTACGCTTCCTCCCACATGCTCTGCCAAAATTACTGCGGAGTCATTATGGCTTTCCAGCATCAGAGAATACAACAAATCCTTCACATAAAACTTCTCTCCCACCGAAGCTCCTAAATGTACCTTTGGCATCCTCGCCGCTTTCTCTGAAGCTTCTGCAATCTCCTCCAAACAGCCGCTTTCTAAAGTTAAAATGCAGGTCATAATCTTTGTGGTGCTCGCCATAGGACGTTTTTCCTCTCCGTTTTTCTCATACAGCACACGTCCTGACTCTCCGTCAATCAAAGCCGCAGAAAGCGCATATAAATTCTCCGGCTCGTCCCCCTTTCCTGCTACTAAAACGGGAAATGCAGACATACTTATGTAAAAAGCAAGAAAAAGAGACAAGATTTTTTTCCATTTATTTTTCTTCATTCTGATTTCTCCTTTTTACAATATATGTAGATATTAAAAAAAGATACCAGAAAGGTATCTCTATAAATTAAGCTGTAATTGAATTTCTTCTTCTGCCTCTGCTTTAAAATCTTCCATTTGAACAGGGTCAATCTCCGGCAGCGCATCCAGCCCCTGCACATCAAAATTGCGGAGAAATTCCTCCGTAGTGCCAAGTAAAATCGGTCTTCCCGGAGCATCCAAGCGCCCTACCTCCTGCACCAGTCCATATTCCATAAGCTTTGCTATGGCATGGTCGCATTTTACACCCCTGATTTTTTCTATTTCCAGCTTTGTAACAGGCTGTTTATAAGCAATGATGGAAAGAGTTTCCAGCATAACATCGGAAAGCACAGCCTTTTTCGGCTGCAAAGCCATCTTTACCAGATAATCATAATACTCTTCCTTTGTACACATCTGATACGCATTTTCAAGCTCGATAATTTTAATTCCACGGTCCTCTGCCTGATATTTCAGCATCATATTTCTGACAATTTTTCTTGTGGTCTCTATATCATGTCCGATGGTTTTTGCCAGTGTACTTAATTCTACCGACTCTCCCATGGCAAACAACAGCGCTTCTATTGCGCCTTCTATTTTATTCAGTTCCATTTTTTTCTCTCTCCAAACAGGATTTAATCTCTATCTCTGCAAAAATATGCTCCTGATAAATGGAAATCTTTCCCATTTTCATCAACTCCAGAATTGCCAGAAACGATACGATAATCTGTACTTTACTTGCCTGTCCTTCCAACAAATCACGAAAATTAAATCTGGAATGTGTTCTGGCATATTCTTCGATTTCTTCCATTTTCTCAGGCAGACTTACTTCTTCTTTCTCAATTTTACCGAATTTGCTTCGGATTGGGTCAACCTTATCCTCCTGACGGCGGATGACACTCTGAAAAATTTCATTGAGTTTTTCCAAGGTAAGTCCGTCCAATAACTGACCGGTATCTACCGGCTCACGGTAAGACAGCACTTCTTTTGGAATAGTAGGAAGCTTGTATACCTTTTTTGATGCGGCTGCCATACGGTCTCGAAGCTCATAAGACATATATTTATACATCTTATATTCCAACAGCTGGCGCACCAATTCTTCTCTGGGGTCTTCTTCCTCCCCTTCCTCATTCACTTCTCTTGGCAGAAGCATTCTGCATTTAATGGAAATCAAGGTCGCAGCCATAACCATGAACTCACTCATAATGTTTAAATCTTCTCTCTCCATTGCACGAATGTAGTCCATGTACTGCTCTGTAATCTCTACAATGGGAATATCATAAATATTTACTTTATTTTTCTCAATCAGATGCAGGAGCAAATCCAACGGACCTTCAAACACCTGAAGCTTTACGGGAATTCCCATGTCTTCTACCTCTTTCTGCCTTTCTTTCCTCAGTCATTCTACACTATTTTCACAAAAAAGTCTACTTTTCAGAATTTTTCTTGGGACTGCACTCTACCATAATCAGCTCTCTGGGATTGAAAATACGCAGGGAAATGGTATGCTCTCCCAGGCCTCCGCTGACTATCAGATGTCTGTCTCCTTCTTGAAAATGTCCCTTACAATACTTGGGAAAAATCCGAAAATCAGGGCTGATAACACCGCCTAAAAACGGAAGCTGTACCATTCCTCCATGATAATGCCCTGAAAAAGTCACATCACTGCCCCATTCCAGATAGCTGTCTCCATACTTTGGGGTATGCGCCAGAAGCACCTGAAACTGATTTTTGGATGTTTTTCCTAAAAGCACTTCGATTTCCTCACTTTTCAGAAAATCTTTGCCTCCTTTTTTATAATATTGATAAGGAGGCAAAAGACCGGAAATTAAAATTTTCTCTCCTCCCACTTCCAACTCTCTTGTCTCATTTTCCAGAAATACGACACCCAATTCTCGTACTTCCTTTTCAAATTCCAGATAGCCCTCTCCATAAACCTCCGGTTTCCTTTTCATTCTCTGCTCATGATTGCCCAAAGCATAATAAACAGGAGCTACATGCACAGCTTCCTTTAAAAAAGCATAGGGTATCTGAAACGATGCCTTCTCTTTTCCCAGAACCAAATCACCGGCAATCAATATTGCATCCGGCACCTGCTTCCTTAATTCTCCCAGAAGATTTTCATTCCCCTTCCCCAGCTCTACATTATGCAAATCACTGAGCACTGCCAAACGGATACTCTGTGTTTTTAATTTATCTGACTGTATTTTATAAAAAGTTGTTTTAAATGTTTTCAATGTTCCTCACCCGATATTTTCTCTGTAACTCGGCTTATTATAGTATAAACCATAAGCACTTTCAACCTATTTTCTTTAAAAAGCTCTCCCACACCTTCTTTACACAGTCACTGTACTGTGCCTGTTTTGTTCCTTTGGTGCAGAGGATTTTCACACTTCCGATTTCTTTTCCGTCCAGATAATAATTGACAGTTCCTACGGTATCTCCTTTTTTCACCGGAGCTTTTAAGTCCTTTTTCAGCTTTATTTTCTTTTCTATATTTTCAAAAGAAACGCCCTCTGTATCTAAATAGCGAAATTCTTTTTCGTAAGCACATGGGACTTTTTCCAAAACGCCACCCTCCACCGGAATTTGAGGAAGCTTTTCCTTTTGCTCATCTACATACAGCTTACAGCTTCCAAAGCCTAAATTCAGCATGGCTGCCGCATCTTTAAAGCGAACCTTATAATCCGGCGCAGTCATCACCACACTGATTAAAGTAATTCCCTCTCTCTGTGCTACCGCCGATACACAATATTTTGCCACGCTGGTACTTCCTGTCTTTAAGCCAACACACCCGTCATAGCTTCGAATAAGCTTATTGGTATTGGTAAGACCAAACTCACTGTTGCCTTTTTGCGTTACATGAGTGATATTTTCCATCCACACAGAAGAATATTCCAAAATTTTCGGATAACGGGTAATCAGCTCTCTGGACATAATTGCCACATCATGAGCACTGGTATAATGATTATCCGACTCTGTAAGGCCACAGCAGTCTTCAAAATTCGTATTCTCCATACCCAGCCCTTTTGCCCTTTCGTTCATTCGCTTTACAAATTCTGTCTCACTTCCTGCAATGTGCTCTGCCATAGCCGCACTGGCATCATTACCGGAAGCAATGACAATACATTTTATCAGCGTTTCGACTGTCTGCTTTTCTCCTTCTTCCAAAAACACCTGCGAACCGCCCATGGATTTGGCATAGGCGCTGGTTACTACCTCGTCTTCCATATGTAGGTTTCCCTTTTCCAGCTCGTCAAAAATTAAAATCAAGGTCATGATTTTTGTAATACTGGCAGGCTTCACTCTGGTATCCATATCCTTTTCATAGATAATCTTCCCCGTGGACGCCTCCATCAGCACCCCATGAGGAGCTGTAATCAACTCCTCATTTTCTGCTTTTACCGTAAGGGGCGTCAGAAACAAAGAACAAAAAAGCAGAATACCTACAACGATTTTTGCTGTTGCTCTGTAAATCATACACAAGCTCCCAAAATTCCTCTTATAGCATTGTAAGCAGGAAAAAAGGAAAATATGACAAAAAGGAACTGCCTAATGCGACAGTTCCTTTTCTTTAAATATATTTCTGTATTTTTTCTTTTACGGCTGAAATGCTATCCTTTTTTTGAAGATACATATTCCAAAGAAAATCAATTCCCAATAAAAACATCAAAATACCTGCCAGCCATTTTCCCGTATGAACAGAATATCTGCTCACAATAAACTCCACTCCTTTATGAAGGAACAGAAACAAACCTACGGTATAAAAGCCCCATGCAATGGTACTTTCCAAACAGAGAATACCTTTATAATTAAAGGGTTTATTGGAATAATCCCACCATACCTCTCCGAAGACCTTCATCATCAGTTTTGCAGTCAGGTATTCAAAAGCTGTGGGAACGAGACATCCGAAAAGATACAATAGATATATATTGTCACAAACAGGTCTTAACAAAAAATATACAATCAATGCGCCAAAGCCGTAAATCGGACAGAAAGGTCCTCTTACAAAGCCTCTGTTTGTCAGTTTCCTGTTACAAATCGACATATAGACAGACTCCACCAGCCAACCCAGCATACTATAAATCAAAAACCACTGAATAATATAATACAGTTCAATTCCGAAAAAATTCCTTGTCCACATAAAAACTCCTCCTCTCCTGTATTTTTACTCTAAAGCATAGGAGCAAACAAGCGCAGAATACTCTGTAAGCCTCTGCGAAATACATTCTGTTCTTTACATGTGTTTAAGCTGACTTCCCTGCTGTTTCGAAAGGTATTCAACATATCTTCTTTTACCTGCCCCACTGCCTGACACTGATACATCCATGCAGCACATTCAAAATGCAGATACAGACTGCGATAATCCAGATTTATCGTACCGACCACCGCAATTTCATCATCACAGACAAAGCTTTTCGCATGAATAAAGCCCGGCGTATATTCATAAATTCTCACTCCTGCCTCCAAAAGCTGTCGGTAATAAGAGCGGGTTAATAAAAACACCAGCTTTTTGTCCGGTATTCCCGGCGTAATAATCCGTACATCAATTCCCTTTTTCGATGCCAAACAAAGAGCAGTCATCATTTCATTGTCAATAATCAAATACGGCGTTGTAATATAAATATATTTTTTTGCCTGATTGATTACATTCAAATAGACATTTTCCCCTACAACCTCTCCATCCAGAGGAGAGTCTCCGTAAGGCTGTACAAAACCGTCATTTTCAAATTCCTCCGGATGATACACATAAGGTCCGTAAGCAGGCAAATGAGTTTTTGTTCTGGTAATCACAGACCACATCTGCAAAAACATCACCGTTAAATTCCATACACCTTCTCCACAAAGGCGCACACCCGTATCCTTCCAATGACCGAAGCGCATCTGCTGGTTAATATATTCATCTGCCAGATTGATGCCTCCCGTATAACCCGTGTGACCGTCAATCACCAGTATTTTTCGATGATCTCGGTTGTTTAACACAATGTTTAAAATCGGTCTTATGGGATTAAAGGCAGCGCATTTAATTCCTTTCGCCTGAAGCTTCTTATAATAACGATACGGAAGTGTTGTCACACAGCCCATATCATCATAAATCAGCCTTACATCTACACCCTGCTTTACTTTTTCTTCAAGGATTTTCAAAATTTCATCCCACATTTTCCCTTCGTGTATAATAAAATACTCCAGAAAAATAAAATGCTCCGCTTTCTTCAAATCCTCCAGCATATCTATAAACATCTCATCGCCTACCGGATAATACTTGGTAGTAGTGTTTCTATGAACCGGAAATCCGGCAAAATCTCTGATATACGCTGACTGGTTAGAAGCGCTCAGGCTTGCTTTAGCCAAAGCCTTTCTCGTTCCTGTACTCTCTTTAAAGTAGTTCTCAATTTCTTTTACTACTTCTTTTGACTCCTGTGTCATTTTCTTTGCAACACGGGATTGTCCGAAAAGAAGATAAATAATTACACCGAAAACAGGAACTGCCAATATCAGGATCGTCCACGCCAGCTTATAGGAGGGATTGATATCTTTATTTACAATCCACAATACCATAAGAAGACTCAGCAGACTAATCAAATTCATAATATGGCCGGAAAATGCTCCCAGCCCCCAAAGCATTGCAAAAATCCAGATTAACTGCAAAAGAACCGCTACTACTGTAACAAAAATCCGATTGGATATTAAATCGATAATCTTTTTCATAAAATTCCTTTTTCCCGTCTGTAATATGGTAAAAAAGCCTCTGGTAATTGTCCAGAGGCTTTTAACTGCACATTAATTATATTTACGTTTTCTAGCTGCTTCAGATTTTTTCTTACGACGAACACTTGGTTTTTCGTAATGCTCTCTTTTACGGATTTCCTGCTGAATACCTGCTTTTGCACAGCTACGCTTGAAACGACGTAAAGCGCTATCTAAAGTCTCGTTTTCTTTTACGATTACATTTGACATAAGCTCACACCTAACCTCCCTCCAGCTGTAAATTGTGCATAATACAACTGTCTGGGTATTTTTATTGCACAACTGATATTATATCAGATTTTTACAGTTCGTCAACTATTTTAAATGATTTTTCTTAAAAAGTTTCATTATTTTATCTGGTCTGCCAAAATATTTGCTGCGGCTTCCAATGCTTCCGGCACTTTATCCGGGTTTTTACCCCCTGCCTGAGCCATATTCGGACGTCCGCCGCCGCCACCGCCTACGATAGCAGCCATTCCTTTAATTAAGTTTCCTGCATGTGCTCCTGCTTTCTGCGCCTGTTCTGTTACCATGGCAAGAAGGCTTACCTTACCGCCTGCAACACTTGCAAGAACAACAACACCTTCACCCAGCTTTTCTTTTAACTGGTCGCCCAAGTCACGAAGACCGTTCATATCTACGTCGGTAAGAGATACTGCTAAAAGCTTCACGCCTTTTACATCCTGTACCTGATTTAAGACATCTCCCACTGCCTCCTGTGCCATTTTTGCTTTCAGAGACTCATTTTCACTGTGAAGCGCTTTCACTTCTGCCTGAAGATGTGCAATCTTTTCTTCGATTTCTGCCGGAGAAGTTTTTAACATAGCTGCAATTTCAGCCTGTTTCTTCTCGATTTCTTTATAATAAGCAAACACTCCGTCTCCGGTAAGAGCTTCAATACGGCGTACACCTGCCGCAATACCGCTTTCAGAAATGATTTTAAATGTAGTAATCACACCTGTGTTGGAAACATGAGTACCTCCGCAAAGCTCTTTGGAGAAATCACCCATGGAAACCACACGAACTTCTTCGCCGTATTTCTCTCCGAATAAAGCCATTGCCCCCACTTTCTTTGCTTCCTCAATGCTCATAACCTCTGTCACAACAGGAAGTGCAGCCTGAATTTCTTTGTTTACAATTTCTTCCACTGCTGCTAATTCTTCTGCTGTCATGGACTGGAAGTGTGCAAAGTCAAAACGCAGTCTGTCCGGTGTCACAAGAGAACCCTTCTGTTCTACATGAGAGCCTAAAACAGTCTTTAATGCTTTTTGTAAAAGATGAGTTGCACTGTGGTTCTTACAGGAATTCATTCTGTATTTTTCACAAACCTGTAAAGTCACCACATCACCTGTTTTCAGCATACCTTTTGTGAGAACACCTACATGACCTACTTTTCCGCCTCTTAAATTAATGGTATCTTCTACCTTAAATTCTGCATCTCCCAGAGTAATCACACCTTTATCGCCCTGCTGTCCGCCCATAGTAGCGTAAAATGGTGTCTGCTCTACAAAAACAGTACCTCTCTGGTCTTCTGTGAGAGCTTCTGTAATTTCATCCTCTGTTGTGAGAACTGTGATTTTAGAAGTACAGGTTAAAGAGTCATAGCCCACAAATTCTGTTGTAACATTTACATCAATTTCATCATATACCGTTGCATCTGCACCCATATAGTTGGTTGTGCTTCTTGCAATACGGGCTTTTTCTCTCTGCTCATCCATCGCAGCTTTAAAGCCTGCTTCATCAATGGTACAGCCTTTTTCTTCTAAAATTTCCTTTGTCAGGTCAAGAGGAAATCCATAAGTATCATAAAGCTTAAACGCAGCTTCTCCGGAAAGCTCTGTTTTTCCTTCTGCTTTCATGGCAGCTTCCATTTCAGACAAAATATTTAATCCCTGGTCAATGGTTTTGTTAAACTGCTCTTCTTCTTTTGTCAGAACCTGGAAAATAAAATCTTTCTTTTCTTCCAGCTCCGGATATCCGTCTTTAGAGCCTTCAATTACAACAGCGCTTAACTCTGCTAAGAATTTGCCTTCAATACCCAGAAGACGTCCGTGACGTGCCGCACGTCTGATTAAACGGCGAAGCACATAGCCTCTGCCTTCATTGGTAGGCATAATACCATCAGAAATCATAAAAGTCGCAGAACGAATATGGTCTGTAATCAGACGAATAGAAACGTCTTTTACTGCATCTTTCTTGTATTCTGTATGTGCCAGTTCGCACACTTTTGTTCTAAGAGCACATAAAGTATCCACATCAAAGATAGAATCTACATCCTGCACAACAGAAGCCAGACGCTCTAATCCCATACCGGTATCAATGTTTTTCTGAACTAATTCTGTATAATTTCCCTCTCCGTCGCTTTCGAACTGAGTAAATACATTATTCCAGATTTCCATATAACGGTCACATTCACAACCCACTGTACAATCCGGGCTGCCACAGCCATATTTTTCACCTCTGTCATAGTAAATTTCAGAACATGGACCACATGGACCTGCACCGTGTTCCCAGAAGTTATCAGCTTTACCGAAACGGAAGATACGTTCTGCCGGAATTCCGACTTCTTTATTCCAGATTTCAAAAGCCTCATCATCTTCTTCATAAATAGATGGATAAAGGCGCTGTGGATCTAACCCCACTACTTCTGTAAGAAATTCCCAAGACCACGCAATAGCTTCATGCTTAAAATAATCTCCAAAAGAAAAATTACCAAGCATTTCAAAGAAAGTACCGTGACGTGCAGTCTTTCCTACATTTTCAATATCACCTGTACGAATACATTTCTGACAGGTTGTCACTCTGCGTCTTGGCGGAATTTCCGCACCTGTAAAATATGGCTTTAAAGGCGCCATTCCTGAATTAATTAAAAGCAGGCTCTTGTCATTTCTAGGAACCAGCGAAAAGCTTTTCATAGCTAAATGTTCTTTACTTTCAAAGAACTCTAAAAACATTTTTCTAAGTTCGTTTACTCCGTATTTTTGCACGTTTTTCCCTCCTAATGGTATATCTGATAAGATAATCATTGTTTTTTATGATAGCACAGTGTGAAATGTATTTCAAGAAAAAATCATCTTACTCTTTTGGGTGATATCTTTCTTTCTCTATATTTTGTCTTTCCTTCATCTTTTTTCCTTTGCATCTCTTTCCTTTTCATACAGTCTAAATCTATTTCATAGATGGTATTTCCATCTTCCACTAATCTTGTTTTTCCTCTTTCCATAAGCAACTCCTTTCCTTTTTATTTTATGCCTGCACCGGATTTTTGACATAGCCTTACCTGTTGAAACATATAATTTATGGATTTCATTCTAGGAGTATTAATATGAATTCCCAATCTTTACTGGACGAAATGGTAAATGAAGATTCTGTACGAATTTTAAAAGCAGCAATTCCTTATCTGCCTTCAAAAGGACAGTCCTTTGTCTGTATTTTCGCAAAATTTCTGGAACTTCAAAACACCTTTAAACTTTTACATTCTTCTGAAAATGCCATGCAAATTTGTGCCAAACCTCAGGAAAAGGCAGAGCCTTTAGAAATGCTCTCTGCCTGCAGTAAAGTATGTCATGGGCCACTAAAAGAAAAACTGGAAAATATTACAAATACATTTTTAATGATACAGATGTTGGATTTAGACAATCCTCAAAAAGGAGGTGCTCCCTTTCATGAATAATTTTCATTCGCAATTCAATCAAGAGACAAAAAAAGAGGAAGCTGCACACAAAGCAACTTCCTCCTGGATGAATAATCCAAAACTTACAGGAATAGATATGTCAAAACTCGCCATGCTCAATGCACTGGCAGAACAGGGCTCCGCCAAAAAAACACCACAAGAACTGCTTCCCTTTCTCATGTCTGCCGCTTCTGCCAATAAATCCAAAGGAGTACATTTCTCCCCACAGGAAATAGAGGCAATTATTCAAGTACTAAAAACCGGAAAATCACCGGAAGAAGCCGCCCGCATGGACAAAATCCTACAAATGTTCAAAATGCTGGGATAAATAATTCCAAAGCTGACGAACGGCACAGGTAACTGCTTTTTCTCTTACCTCACTCCGACTGCCCTCCAGATGATATTCCTTCACCTGTATCTCTTTGGCAGAGCCACAGCCGATAAAGACAGTTCCAACCGGTGCTTCCCAGCCACCGGAAGGACCTGCAAATCCGGTAGCCGATACCGCTATATCTGCTTTTGCCTCCAAAAGTCCTCCATGAACCATTTCTTTGGCACATTCCTTGCTGACTGCACCGTATTTTTCAAACACTTCCTCCCGTACCTTCACGGCACGCATTTTCGCTTCATTGGAATAAGTCACAAAGCCCTGCTCAAACACCTCCGAAGCTCCCGGCACGTCTACAATCCGTGCTGCAATGGCTCCTGCCGTACAGGACTCTATGGTTGTCAGTTTTAACTGATGCTTTTTCAAAAGCTCTACAACCTTTTCTTCCGGTTTCATTCTGTCACCCTCTTTTTAATCCTGCATACTTAATACATTTTTATTCTTCAGAATATAATCCACCAGTGAAATAACAGTTAGCGCTACGGCAATTACTACAAATACCGTAATTGCTCCCTGAAATACAGTATTCTGAATATTCATAATCATTAAAATAATCATAATCATCTGAGAAACTGTTTTAAATTTACCCCAGTAGCTTGCTGCAATAACAATTCCGTTGTCTGCTGCAATCAGGCGGAAGCCGCTGATAATAAATTCTCTGGCAATAATGATAATGGTAATCCATGCAGGAAGCTGTCCTGTGGAAGTAAAGCAAATCAACGCAGAACAAACAAGTAGTTTGTCAGCCAGCGGGTCCATAAATTTCCCGAAATTTGTTACAAGGTGATATTTTCTTGCCAGATAGCCATCCAGTAAATCGGTAAGGCTGGCAATTACAAAAATAGCAAGAGCAATCCATTTATCTGCACTGCCTGTAATATCATACATTAAAAACGCAACAAAAAACGGTATCATAATAATTCTTGCAATGGTTAATTTATTCGGTGTATTCATTTTCCAACTCTCCTATCAAATCATATTCCAGCGCCCCTGTTACATGCACTCTGGCAAAATCCCCTGACATCAGCTCTGTGTCTGTGTTGATAAAAATATATCCGTCTACGTTTGGAGCATCTCCATAGGTTCTGCCCACATAAGCATTTTCATCTGCAACCTTTCCTTCAATCATTACCTCTACGCAGGTGCCGATTTTATCATTTCCCTTATCAATGGAAATCTCCTGCTGCAGCTCCATAAGTTCTGCCTGCCTATCCTGTTTTACTTCTTCTGCAATCTGATTTGGCATATTGGCAGCCGGTGTGTCTTCCTCTGCTGAATAAGTAAAGACACCCAGACGGTCAAATTCCATAGTGTCAATAAATTCCATCAATTCCTCATGGTCTTCCTCTGTTTCACCGGGAAATCCTGTGATTAACGTAGTTCGCAGTATAATATCAGGAATTTCTTTTCTCAAAAGCGTAACAATGTCAATCAGCTCCTGCTTGGTGGTTCTTCTGCCCATTTTCTTTAAAATTTTATCGCTGCAATGCTGAATAGGCAAATCCAGATAATGACAGATTTTCTTTTCTTCTTTCATGGTCTGAATAAGCTCCGGATAAATCTCTTCCGGATAGCAGTATAAAATTCGTATCCACTGAATACCCGGAATTTTGCAAAGCTCTTTTAAAAGCTTGTGAAGGCATTTTTTTCCGTAAATATCTTTTCCGTATACGGTAGTTTCCTGTGCCACTAAAATCAGCTCCCGAACTCCCTGCCCTGCCAGATATTCTGCTTGAGAAATCAGTTGTTCCATAGGAATACTGCGATAGTTTCCACGAAGCTTGGGAATAATACAGTATGTACATCTCTTATCGCAGCCCTCTGCAATTTTGAGGTATCCGTAATAGCCGCCTGTTGTCAAAACACGTTTTTTACTGATTTCTGTCAGGGCGTTAATATCTTTAAATTCCAGATAACGCTCTCCTTCAAAAACTTTATCCAATGCCTTGATAATATCTCCAAAGCTGGTCGTTCCCAGAACTGCGTCTACCTCAGGAATTTCTTTAATAATTTCTTCCTTATATCTCTGTGCAAGACAGCCTGTTACCAGCAATACTTTTAACACACCCTCTGTTTTGTAACGTGCCATTTCCAGAATACTGTTGATACTTTCTTCCTTTGCATCATGAATAAAGGCACAGGTATTCACCACAATGATTTCTGCTTCTGTTTCATCATTGGTAAGTGTATAACCATTCTCCACCAGCATACCCAGCATTTCCTCGGAGTCTGCCAGATTTTTGTCACATCCCAGAGAAATAAACAATACTTTTCTCATGTATCCTCCTTAACTGCAACACGAGGCTGTTGCATTAAGTGCAATTTCCGTTTAATGCGACAGCCTCATTTTTTATTAGATTTCGTTTTCTTCTGTTGTTTCTTCTTCCACTTCTGCTTCTTCCGGCAAAATGTGAACCTTTCCCTTGTAGATTTCTTCTACTGCTGTGGAAAGCGGTTTTTTACCTGAGCTTGGAACCATTGCCTCTTTTCCTGCAATTAACTGTCTTGCTCTTTTGCTTGTAGCAAGTACAACGGAATAACGGCTGGTTACTAATGGTTCGTCATCAATTTCTGCTCCTTCGTTAATAACCTCCATAAGTTCTGTGTAAGATGGATGTATCATAATTATTCTCCTTTCTTGAATACAGCAATTTCTTCTGTAATTTCTTTTATAAATTCCTGACGATTTTTGACTGCGTCATGCTGACTCTGAATAATATTGTGCATATTGTCAACACAATCTTCAATCACATCGTTAATCAATATATAATCATACTCCAACATTCCCTCTGCTTCTTCTGAGGCTCTGCTGAGTCTTGATTCGATAACTTCCATGCTTTCTGTTCCACGATTGACAAGACGGCGTTTTAATTCCTCTGCACTTGGCGGTGTTACAAAAAGCAACAGGGTATTGGGCATCTTTTTCTTAACCTTTAATGCTCCCTGTATTTCAATTTCCAAGATTACGTCTTTTCCCATATTTAACTGTTTTTCAACGTAAGCCTTTGGTGTTCCGTAATAATTATCAACATACTGTGCATATTCAATCAGTGCGTCTTCTAAAATCAGTTCCTCAAATTCTTTCTTTGTATGGAAAAAATATTCCCTGCCATGTTCTTCTCCCGGTCTTGGAGCTCTTGTTGTAGCAGAAACAGACAACGCATAATTATCATATTTTTCCATCAGACGTTTCATCAGTGTTCCCTTTCCGGCGCCTGAAAAACCGGACACTACTACTAAAATTCCTCTATCAGCCATCGTATTCCCCTTTTGTTTCATTCTCTGAAAAAATTCCAAACCTCTTTGCTATCGTCTCGGGCTGCAAAGCAGACAACACCAGCATTTCTCCATCTGTAATGAGAACTGCCTTTGTCTTTCTTCCCTGTGTTGCGTCGATTGCCCTTCCGGACTCCTTCGCCGCCTGCACCAGACGCTTAATAGGCGCTGCATCGGGACTTACCACTGCAACCACCTTATCCATGTTTACCACATTTCCAAATCCTATGTTCAACAGCTTTGCCATAAGCACATCCTGCCTTTATTCAATATTTTGAATTTGTTCACGAATTTTCTCAATTTCTGTTTTTAAATCAATAGCAAGATTTGACGTTTCCAAATCATTTGCCTTGGACAAAATGGTATTTGCCTCCCGGTTCATCTCCTGTGCAATAAAGTCCAGCTTTCTTCCAATTCCTTCCTTTTCGTCAAGCACAGACTTGGTATGCTTAATATGACTTTTCAGACGAACAGTTTCCTCATCGGTACAAATCTTATCTGCATACAGAATAACTTCTGCCGCAATACGGCTTTCTTCCATTTGTGTATCTGCTAAAAGCTCTTTTACCTTTGTTTCCAGCTTTTCTCTATATTCCTTTATAATGGCAGGAGAACGTTTTTCAACCAGTTCTACCTTTTCTTCCATATTTTTAAGCTTTTCAAGAATATCTCTTTTCAGCTCTGTTCCTTCTTTTGTTCTGGCTTCTACGAACTGAACAGCCGCCTTTCTGATTACGCCTTCCAGTGCGCTCCACATTTCGTCTTCGTCCTCTGTCTGTTCTTCCATGGTCAGAACTTCCGGATAACGGGAAAGCAAGGCTGCATTTATCTCACCATCAATCTGAAAATCTCTGCTCATCTCCTGAAGATATCCCAGATACTGCTGTGCAAGCTCACGGTTGTACTTTACGGATACCCTGCTTTGTGTGTAATCCTCACAGGTGATAAATACATCAACCTTTCCTCTCTGGATATACTCTTTTAACAAAGAGCGAATAGAAGCTTCAAAAACGCTGAATTTCTTTGGCATTCTCATATTGATATCCAGATAACGGTGATTGACGGATTTCATCTCCACCGTAATCTTCTTTTCTTCGTCTATTAGCTCGGCTCTGCCAAAGCCAGTCATGCTTTTAATCATTTTTGAACTCTTTCTTATGTTTTTGATTTGCCGTAAGGCATAAACATACATGGTCATTATAAGCCAATAACGGCTTCCCCGTCAAATATTTTTTTGCCTCTGAAGAAATTTTATGCTAAAATGAAATATACTTGACGAGTTTTTCTTTAAAGGAGATAGAAATTATGGCATTTGATGGAATTACCATTGCTAATATTGTAAAAGAATTAAGCGAAACCATTGTAGGAGGAAAAATCAATAAAATTGCCCAGCCGGAAGCAGATGAGCTGTTATTAACCATAAAAAACAATAAAACACAATACCGCCTTCTGATTTCTGCCAGCGCTTCTCTCCCTCTGATTTATTTTACAGATAAAAACAAAGTCAGTCCTTTGACTGCGCCGAACTTCTGTATGCTTTTAAGAAAGCATATAGGAAGTGGAAAAATCACGGCAGTAACACAGCCGGATATGGAACGTGTCATTGAAATGCGGATTGAACACTTAAACGAATTGGGAGATTTATGCTTCAAAACTCTTGTCATTGAAATCATGGGGAAACACAGCAACATTATTTTTCTCAATGAAAACAGAATGATTTTAGACAGTGTTAAACATATTTCCTGTAACGTCAGCTCTGTACGTGAGGTTCTTCCGGGCAGAGATTATTTCCTCCCTCAGACACAGGAAAAACAAAATCCTCTGACTGTTACACAGGAATTTTTCTTTGAAACTATCTGTACAAAACCTGTTTCCATTGCCAAGGGGCTGTATACCTCCTTAACCGGCATCAGCCCATGTATTGCAGAAGAAATCTGCTATCGTGCCTCTTTAGACGGCGGAGACGCCATGCAGTCCCTTTCAGAGCCTGCCAAAGAGCACCTGTTTCACACCTTCTCCAGAGTGATGGAAGACGTGCAGGAAGGACATTTTCTTCCTAACATTGTCTATAATGAAGAGGACGAGCCCTTAGAATATGCTTCTATTCCTCTCACCAAATACGGCGCTGCTCCTGTCAGAGAATTTTCTTCCATTTCTGAAGTCTTAGAAGCTTATTACGCACAGAAAGACAAGGTTACCCGCATCCGCCAAAAATCTTCTGATTTGCGCCGTATTGTCCAAACCGCTCTTGAGCGAAACAGAAAAAAACTGGATTTGCAGGAAAAGCAAATGCGAGATGCGCAAAAAATGGATAAATATAAAGTTTACGGAGAGTTGATTAACACTTACGGCTATAATTTAGAACCCGGCTGTAAATCCTTTTCTGCCTTAAACTACTATACCAATGAGGAAATCACCATTCCCTTAGACAGCACCATGACGCCGCAGGAAAATGCAAAGAAATACTTTGACAAATACAATAAATTAAAGCGAACTGCTCAGGCCTTGGAGGAACAAATCGAAGATACCAGAAACGAAATCCTTCACTTAGAGTCTGTCAGCACTGCTCTTGACATTGCTCTTGGAGAAAGTGATTTATCACAGATTAAAGAAGAATTGACAGAATGTGGCTATCTGAAAAAACACTACTCCAAAAAGAAAAAAGCTCTGGGAAAATCAAAACCTCTCCACTACATTTCCAGTGATGGATATCACATTTATGTAGGAAAAAATAACTACCAGAATGAAGAACTCACCTTCAAATTCGCTACAGGAAATGACTGGTGGTTTCACGCAAAAAAAATGGCAGGTTCTCACGTCATTGTAAAAAGCAATAACGAAGAACTGCCTGACTCTACCTTTGAAGAAGCAGGAAGGCTTGCGGCTTACTACTCTAGTGGGCGCACCGCTCCAAAGGTAGAAATTGACTATATTCAGAAAAAACATGTAAAAAAACCAAATGGCTCCAAACCCGGTTTTGTGGTATATTACACCAACTATTCTCTTATGATAGAACCGGATATTTCAGGGCTTACTTTGGTAGAAGATTAAATTTGATATAATATAGAAAAGCTGTTGCAGGAAGAAGCAACCGAAATATTCTCGGTGTAATCTCCATGCCACAGCTTTTCCATTATTTTCCATATACCTCATAGGCAACATATTCTCTAAAAAAATGGTAACCCAGCTTCTCTGCCAATGCTCTGGAAGCTAGATTATGAGCGTCCCATCCCGGATAAATGCCCTGTTCTAAACAAGCCAAAATAAGCGCTGCACTACATCCATAAGCCAGTCCCATTCTTCGATATTGGATTTTTGTATCCACTTCAATTTCAATTCCCTTGTCATATCTGGCATAAGTAGATGCTCCTGCCAAAATCTCTTCGTTCTTCACAGCAACAACACCTATCCCCAGTTTTGCAAAAGTGTCAAAATCTGCAAATTGCCCTGTTAAATCGTAGCTCCATTCCTCTTTCCTACATTCATAGAAAAGTTTTTCATCAATAAAAGATAGCTGTATTTCTTTTTTTAATACACTTTCTATCGCCTGTTGTAATTGCTCTTTTTGAAAAATATCATGCTCTTTTTTCATGGCATATCGAGTAATTTTCTTTATTCTTCCCTCATAACATTTTCCCAAAATTTCTTCCCATTCTTTACCGGAAGGAACGAAAATCCGATAATCTTTTTTTACACTTGGAGGCCAAAAAAGTGTAAAATCTTCGGAAGGCTCTCCGTCAAAATAAGTAAAATCGCCCAACACTGCCATTGCCGAATGAGGATTTTCACTGTTGTCATAATAGATATTCCCCATTGTCCCCTGTTTACAGCACCACACAAGAGCATCCTGACTGTTCTTAAAAAACTCTTTCATTTTCTCCTCCAATGTTCCCTTCTGTCATTCTGCAAATTGCAAGTCCTACTAAAAGAAGAACAGGAAATACAATACTTGCCAATATTCCCAATTTCAGATTATCTCCTGCTAAATCTGACACAAACCCTACTAAAGTAGGCCCTGCAGAGCATCCAAAATCTCCTCCTAATGCCAGCAAGGCAAATAAGGCTGTTCCTGCTTTTGGTAAAGCTGCTGCAGCCTTGCTAAAGGTTCCCGGCCACATAATACCCACGGAAAAGCCACTGACTGCACAGGCAAATAAGCTTAAAATCGGATTGGGAAAAAGAGAAATTCCTAAATAAGAAATTACGCAAAATATACAGCTTCCTTTCATAAAATAATCCAAGCGGATTTTTTCGCCGTATTTTCCATAAAACATTCTGGACAATCCCATACAAAGGGCAAATGCCATAGGTCCTGCTAAATCTCCTGCTGCCTTAGAAATTCCCAGTCCTTTTTCCGCAAAGGTGGAAACCCACTGACTTACTGCCTGTTCACTGGCTCCTGCGCACACCATCATAACCAGCAAAATCCAAAACAATTTCATACGAAACAATTCTTTAATACTAAGTCCTTCTTCTCCTTCTTCCAGCAAAGATACCATGGGAACTTTCGTAAATACAAGCGCATTTACAACAGGAACAACTGCCCATAAAAGCGCCATAATTTTCCAATTCCCAATACCTGCTACGGAGAAGAAAATGGTTGAAATCAAAACAACACCGACCTGTCCCCAACAGTAAAAAGAATGAAGCATACTCATTGCTTTCTCCTTATTGTCGGAAGGGCACGCTTCTACCACCGGACTTACCAGCACTTCTAATAAACCTCCGCCGACTGCATAAATCATAACAGAAATCAAAATTCCCGCAAAAGCAGAAGGCAGTATCTCAGGTAAAAATGTCAGCGAAATCAAACCACAGGCAGATAAAATGTGAGCTAAAATCATACAGAAACGATAACCCCATTTATCTACAAACCCAATCGCCGCCATATCCACCAAAAGCTGCACACCAAAATTAAAGGTAATCAACATGGTTATCTGGGAAAGGGGCAAATGATACTGTCTTTGAAAAGTTAAAAATAATAACGGCACAAAATTGACAATGATTGCCTGTACAATATATCCCACAAAACACGCGGTCATTGTCTTATTATATTGATTTTTCATATTCCCGTTTCCATTCCATACAGTATTCTTTTTCTCCTGTATTTTCATCTATGCCTTCCCTCTCAAGTCTGAAATTTTCTCTCTTGTAAAAGCAGACTGCTCTGTTATTTTTCTCATATACATGTAAGTATAAATGACTTTTTAATGTCTTTGCATAATCTAATAACGCTTTTCCAATCCCTTTTGAACGAGCATCACTCTTTACAAAAATCCCTTCTATGTAATCCTCATTTATTCCAATAAATCCTGCGATTTCTTTTCTTTCTTCGTCTTTATATACGTAGACTTCTGCCTTTGGCAGCATTTCTTTTACAAATGGAAGATTTTCCGTCCAGTAGGAATCCGGAACAAAATCGTGCGCTTGAAGATTTGCAGAAAGCCAAATTTCACTAATCTCATTCATATCTTTCTCTGATAATTTTCTAATCATAAGTCCTCCTTTTCTCAGCAGTAAAGATATATCATAAAATTTTATCTTTTTCAACCAAAGTTGTATAATTTTTATTATTCCAGTAAATGTTTTATTAAAACCTCTCGATTGTTTATAAACATTTCCGTTATAGCATAACTCTCTGTATCTTCATAAGAAATTTTTTCAATCGTATTTCCATCAAAAGATAAAATTTCAGCCTCCGGCAATCCCAATAAAATAGGAGAATGTGAGGCGTTCAAAAATTGAGAACCCTCCTTTGCTTTCTGTGCTATCTGCATAAATAAAGTTAGCTGACGCTGGGGTGACAACGCCGCTTCCGGTTCATCTAAAATATAAATCCCCTGCTTTTGAAACGTCTGAAAGAAACTTAAAAAGCTTTCGCCATGGGACTGGCAATGCAAACTTCTCCCTCCATAAGAAGGTCCATTAGGATTAAACGCATCATATTCTTCCGCCTTTGTCGCTACATTAAAGAAGCTTTCTGCACGAAAAAATAACCGCTTTCCGGTTTTTTAAAGCCTTTGGAAATGCAAATTGCCTCACTTAATTCTGATACATCATGGTAAGTTTCAAACGAGTAATTCTTTGTTCCGCCCTCCGGATTAAATCCATAAGCCACTGCGATTGCTTCTAACAAAGTCGATTTACCACTTCCGTTTTCTCCTGCAAAAAATGTAATATTACTGTTAAATTCCAAATGTTTTAAGTTCCTCAAAACAGAAATATTTCTTAAATAAGAATGTTCCGGAATCCTATTCCAGTCGATTTCTATGATTTGTATAAATTTATTTGGTTTCATAAGAACTTTCTATTCCCCTTATAAACATCTTTCCATGTTAACTGTTATTGCGGAAATAAATTGTCTAGAATATTTTTTTACTTCCGACTCTATGTATCTGTTTCCATCCAATTTTGATTTAATATACTGTTCACTTTTACTTATTTGTTTATCTCTTATATTTACGTCTTGAAATTTTTATTGTATTACAAGATACTACAATTTTTTCATCATCCAATCCGCCGAAGCATATTCTCCATTTGCATATTTCATATTATCAGGAAATGAACCATATTTCTTAAAACCAAGTTTTTCATATAGAGCAATGGCATTTCTATTGTCGGAAATAACTTCAAGTTCTGCTTGCTCAAAGCCTAATCCTTTTGCAACTTCAAGCACATTTTCCAGCATACTTTTTCCAATGCCATATCCGCAAAATTCCTGATATAAAGCAATTGCCACTTCACACCTATGTGAATATCTCTTATAGCTACCTATCGGACTCAAAGAACAATTACCAATATGTTTTCCGTTTAATGTAGCAATTAGCATCAGCGATTTATTTGAAGTCAAACAATTATTTATAAATGATACCTCTTGTTCATGCGTAATAGTAATCTCATCGGGTTCTCTAATTAAATATGGTGTTTCTGCCGAAATAACTTCTAAATATCTTATCAAATCCTTTGCATCATCTGGTATTGCATTGCGTAGCACTATTGTTCTGCCTAATTTATCCTTGATTTCAATGGGCTCAATTTTCAATTTTAAATCTCCTCCTCTATATCATTCAAATCTTTCTATATAAAGCTTACAACTGTATCAAGAAAAATACCAACAAACTTAAAATTATTGTTACCAGACCCATTAGGATAAACATGGTTGATGTAAACCCTCCTGAAATTGGTCTATCTACATAGCACTTTTTTGGATTGTTTGGATTATAATAAACTGTCATCTTACTATCGATAGGCCACAACTGTTCAGCTATCTTGTGTAAATTTGCAACCGGGCCTATTTTTACATACAGCCATCCCTTTTCATCTTCATAAGCTCCTGAAGATATAGGAGCTGGCAAACCGGATATCCGTTTAATCTTTACACCACAAAATTTTTTCCTTGTCTTGTAACAAGTACCATTCACAAAATATTCTACAATTGGATACATTCTTCCTTCGCCTGAAAATCCATATTGTACAACAATTCCTTCTGTGTGTTTCGTACATAATTTATTTTGATTTTTTGTAACAATATTGATGATAACTCCAGACAAGGCTAATATTGCACCAAGTCCCCCGACTGTTACTAATTCTAACCATGCAATTTGTAATTCAGACATAACTTTCTCCCTCGCAACTTCAAATCTATCGTTCTAATTTAATAAGATATTCTGTTGTATCTTCTTTAAATTTTCTATATTTTGTGATATGAAATCCATACTTTTGATAAAATGAGATAGCTTTCGTATTCTTTTCTAAAGCCCACAAATAATTCACTTTATAGTTCTCTATCGCAAAAGTAATTAACGCTTTCCCAATTAAATTATTCTGAAAAAATGGATCAACATACAACTTGTATATTTCAGTACCATGTATTTCGATAAATCCTTTCACAATTCCATCATCATAGACATAAACGTTTTCTATAATTTCTTTATTTTGCTTCCAATAATCAACAAGCGAAACAACTTGCAGTTCGCCGAAAGAATAATGTTCATCTTTAAATATAGGAAAATAATTTATTCGATTATTGAATATAAATATTTCTGCAATTCTTGATAAATCATTTACGGTTGATTTTCTAATATTCATTCTATCACTTTCCCCCTATAAGCTTTCACCTATTTTTTTATATAAAGTATCATATTGCCATAATATACACTTGACACGGGTTCCACTCATCCCATAAATTTGGAAACACTTCAAATTCTTTAAAACCAAGAGCCAAATAAAACCTGTTTGTCTTATCATAGGCTTCATATTTTCCCATTTGGGCTGTTTTAACCTGAATAAAGGAATATCCCTTTTTCCCTCTCTCTCAAATATAGAAAACCAACTGGGCAATGCTTCCAGCACATTCCGTGCAATTTTCTTTTATCTCACCCCTATTACCCAAACGTTTTTGATAAATAATCTTCTATATCAGCTCTTGAGTGAAAGACATAAATGCTCTTTTCGCCTTTGTATCTATCAAGCAATTCATATACGATTGGCAATTCATTTTTAGGAAAATCCATAATCCATTGTTTAAATTCTTCATCAAACTCGTTCTCTATCCATGGCATATCTACACGTTGTTTACCTATGCGTGATTTTGCTCCGGCCAGACATTCCTCTACCGGAAAATCTAATAAAAATATAGCTTCACACGCTTGAATACGCATTTCAAGTGTTCTTCCATAATTTCCATCTATAATCCATTTTTCTTTTAAAACAATTTCTTTTAATTTCTCGTCAAATATATTTCTGTCAACAGTTGTCCTGTCAGGCTTGTGCCATAGCATATCAATATAATACAAAGGCAAGTGCATTTTATCACTCAGCTTTCTCGCAAATGTACTTTTTCCTGCACCCGGACAACCAATTATGATTGCTTTTTGAAACATAAAAAGGTCACCTCCAAAACGACCTAAAATTTTGCTTGACTTAATGTAAGACATTCACACAATATCCTATATAACGAATACCTTGTTTATCCTCAATAATATCATACTTTGTAATTATTTACACCTTTATAATCATAAAATATAACGCAGACAATATTTCTCAGCTAATCCTCAGATAGTGGCACCTCTCTCTGTCTGTAGGATTTCTTCCAATGGTTACTTTCCATTTCAGAACCATTTGCTTCATACTTTTTGTCCCCTTTCTTTTAGATTGATTATATCATACTACGTACGTAGTTTTTGTATATTACAACTATGTACATAGTTTTATTTTTATAGTATTATATTATTATAATCGAAAAAATGTCCTTTAATTTAAACACCACATCTGGAAAGAAGGTGTAAATATGGCTGATAACGAAAGTAAAAAGAAGTACGATATACAATATGCAAAAAACAAATTAAAGCGTATTCCTCTTGACGTCCAGAAACAAAAATATGATGAAATAAAAGCAGCAGCAGTAATAGCTGGGGAAAGTGTAAATCGCTACATAAAAAATACAATCAGTCAAAGAATGGAACGTGAACAATCATAAATAAAATCACTTTATTTTTAAAAAAATCTGTACATTGAGTTTCACCCTTTAAATACAGAACTTATTCCCTCAGATCCATATTTTAGACGAAAAACAGGCAAGACTAAGAAAAGAGCACAGCTAACCATTGAAAGGAAGTGTTTACATGGCTTTACCACAAGAACAAGGTTACACTATTGAAGATATTTACGCTTTACCGGAAGGGACTAGGGCAGAATTAATTGATGGAAAGATTTATTACATGGCACCGCCCAACACAAAACATCAACGAATTTCTGGTTTCCTGCATAGTAAAATATACCAATATATTTCAAATCATAATGGTACTTGCGAAACATTTACAGCTCCATTTGCAGTGTTTTTATCTGAAGACAACAAAAATTACGTTGAGCCGGATATAAGTATTATATGTGATAAAAACAAACTCACAGACAAAGGATGTGTGGGTGCACCAGACTGGATAATAGAAATTGTGTCACCCGGCAGCAGACGAATGGACTATTTCACCAAACTTTTTAAATATCGCACTGCCGGCGTAAAAGAATATTGGCTTGTCGACTCCGATAAGAATAGAATTCTGGTATACAATTTCGAAAATGAAGATACTCAGGAATTTACTTTTTCTGACATCATAAAAGCCGGTATATATACAGATTTATCTATTGATTTTTCACAGCTTAATATTTAACTTTTATGGGCTATCGGTTAATACCAATTTTTAAACTCTAAGTTTCAAAACAGTGAATACAAAAAAGAGCCAAAACCCTTATTTTACAAGGGAAAAGGCTCTTTTTATTATTATTTCATTACGATATTAATAATTTTCTTCGGAACATAAATTTCCTTTACAATATTTCCTGTCAATTTATCAGCAATTGCTGCTTTACCTGCTTCAATAGCTTCTTCTTTTGTTGCTTCTGCGCTGATGGAAATTACAGTTTTTGTCTTTCCGTTAATCTGAACAGGAACTTCAATTTCATCATCTTTCATAGCATCTTCATCTGCTGTTGGCCACTGTGTATGGAACACAGAATCTGTATGACCATATTCCTGCCATAATTCTTCTGACACATGAGGTGCAAACGGAGCTAAAAGCTGTACAAAGGCTTCAATGGTTGCTTTGTCTATTCCACCTTCTTTTTTCGCCATATCAATCAGCTTGTTATTATATTCCATAAATCCGGAAATAACTGTATTCAGGCTGAAGCTTTCCAGACGCTGTGTAATGTCATAAACAAGTTTATGACGCATTTTTACCATTTCTTTTGTCTCTGCAACATTTGCTTCCTTACTATCCATAGCCAGTTTCCAGAAACGGTTGATAAAGCGGTATACACCATCAATACCTCTGTCATCCCATTCTGCATCTAATTCCGGCGGACCTACGAATAATTCGTAAAGTCTTAATGCATCACATCCGTAGTCTCTTACCAAAGCATCAGGAGAAACAACATTTCCTTTTGATTTACTCATCTTGATACCATTTTTACCTGTAATCATACCCTGATTAAACAGTTTCTGGAATGGTTCATCAAAATCAACCACACCAATATCGTACAAGAATTTTGTGTAAAAACGAGAATACAGAAGATGCAGTACCGCATGTTCTACACCACCAATATACATATCTACCGGAAGATATTTCTGCGCTTTTTCCTTAGAAACTAATTCTTCTGTATTTTTATTATCTACATAACGCAGGAAATACCAGGAAGAACCAGCCCACTGAGGCATAGTATTTGTTTCTCTCTTCGCAGGTGCTCCACAGCATGGACAAGTAGTGTTTACCCATTCTTCAATACCTGCCAATGGTGATTCTCCTGTACCGGTTGGTTCATAAGATTCTACATCCGGCAGTGTCAACGGAAGCTGATCTTCCGGAACAGGCACATTACCGCAGTTTGGACAGTGAATAATCGGAATTGGTTCACCCCAGTAACGCTGACGGGAGAATACCCAGTCACGTAACTTAAAGTTTACAGTTTTACGTCCAATACCCATTTTTTCAATCATTTCAGGAGCTTCTTTTTTCAGAACAGCTGACTCCATTCCGTTCCATTCACCGGAATTAATCATAGTTCCGGAAGCTTCTGTATATGCTTCTGTCATGTTTTCGATTTCTTTTCCATCTTTTGCAATAACCTGAATAATCGGAATATCGAATTTTTTCGCGAATTCAAAGTCACGGTCATCATGAGCCGGTACACACATAATTGCACCTGTACCGTAATCAGCCAATACATAGTCAGATAACCAGATTGGTGTTTTCTTTCCGTTCAGTGGATTGATTGCATAACTTCCTGTAAATACACCTGTTTTTTCTTTATCCTGCAGACGATCTACATTGGATTTCATAGAAGCATCATAAATATATTTTTCTACGGCTTCTCTTGTTTCATCTGTAGCCAGTTCCTTTGCCATAGCATGTTCCGGAGCCAATACCATAAAGGTTGCGCCATGAAGTGTATCTGGTCTTGTAGTGTAAACTGTAATTTTTTCGTCTTTTCCTTCTACCGGGAACTGAACTTCTGCACCATAAGATTTTCCAATCCATTCTGCCTGCATTTTCTTAACTTTTTCAGGCCAATCTAATTTATCCAAATCATTTAATAAACGATCTGCATATTTTGTAATTTTCAGCATCCACTGACGCAGGTTTTTCTTTGTCACTTCTGCGCCACAGCGTTCACATTTACCATTTACAACTTCTTCATTTGCAAGACCTGTTTTACAGGAAGGACACCAGTTAATTGGGAACTCTTTCTCATAAGCCAGACCTTCTTTAAACATTTTTACAAAAATCCACTGTGTCCATTTATAGAATTCCGGATCTGTAGTATTAACTTCTCTATCCCAATCGTAAATAGCAGAAATATCATTTAACTGTCTTTTGAAATTCTCTACATTTTCTGCTGTGGATTTAGAAGGATGAACACCCATTTTAATTGCATAGTTCTCTGCGGGAAGTCCAAAAGCATCCCAGCCCATTGGATGAATTAAATAATATCCCTGCATCATTTTAAAACGACTCCATACATCAGAGATTACATAACCTCTCCAGTGTCCTACATGAAGACCATTTCCTGAAGGATATGGGAACATATCCAGACAATAATATTTTGGTTTTTTGCCATCATCAACATTTACCGGGTTTTCTTCCCAGTTTTTACGCCATTTCTGCTCAATCGCCTTATGATTATAAGGTACTGCCATTTTCTTTTCCTCCTGTATTGTAAAATTAGGACGCAATTTCCTATAAAACTAAAAAGCCCTCTCATCTCCTGATTCAGAGACGAAAGGGCTTAAATTCCGCGGTACCACTCTAATTCACAGATACTTATCTGTGCACTCATTTTTCTATAACGGGAAATCCCGCCCAAATCTACTTAAAGTTAAAAAACTGTTCAATTCGGGAACTCCGAGGCGAGTTGGGAATCTTACGTATCTGCCTTGCACCAGACGGCAGCTCTCTTTATACGCAGTTTTTCTTAATACTCCTCATCTACGTCTATCTGTATGAAACTATACATATTTTACTCAGTGGTTTCTTTTTTGTCAACCCCTGTCTCCGGTTTTTTATCACCCAGAGCTGTTACTATGGAAATAGGCTCTCCCGGAATAAAGTGTACTGTCAAAGTATCGCCAATATCATAACCTACAATTTCCGGATATTCTGTCACCGGAATATCGAAAATAAATTTCTGCTCGGTCTGTCCGGCTTCCAGTCCTGTTACTGCTGCGCCTTCACCGCCCAGTGTAATATAAAAATGAGAGTTTCCTTCAATAACTGCCTGTGCCATCTTTTCAATAGTTCCTGTCATGGAGATATCGCTTTCTGTACCCGCACCTGACGCAATACCATGATCCGCCAGCAGTTTTTCATAATTCTTCTCACATTCTGCAACCGTATCTCCGATAGCAACGGTTTGATATTTCTGTACGTTTACCATAGCATATTTCTTTACAAGTCCTGCACCATCTTTCAATGCCATAAAATATGTTGGCTGATTAGAAATATTCAAAAGCAGTGGAAACGCTGCCTGATATTTCAAGTTCTGTACCTGACCTTCTGCAGAATCCATAGCAGAACGTTCCTGAGCGCCATCACAAACATAATATCTTGTTTCCATAGTTCTCTGGTTCATCAATACAAATCCGACATTCGATTTATCACCACTTACAGATGTTACACCGGTATATACCCATACATCATCATCCAAAGCCAGATAGTTATTACCATCTGTTGTTTTCAGACAACCTTTCTGTCCTAAAACACTGTTCAAGAAACCATTTTTCAACATTCCGTGATAGTTATAAAGCTCTAAAAGTAAATCTGCCGGATATGCACGGTCTACCCACTGTGGACAATCCTCAATTTTATAATCCGTTGTTTCACCTGTCTGCGCATTACAAAGTACCACTCTGCCAATAGTCTGACCTCCGAATAAACCGATGTTAAATTTCTTTACAGGGCAAATCCAGTATGGTGTTCCTTCATCATCAATTTCAAAACTTAGCTGGTCAAACATATAAGTAGGATATTTAAAACGCAGATGACGATAAATATTGCGGTTAAAATATTCTGACTCTGAATATTTAATTGGTTTGTCCAGTTTTACCAGCTCTGTATTCTGTGTTGCCATATCAATTCGAATATATGCAGGAATTCCCTCTTTCTGATTTGTCAGCCATTTAATTCCGCTGGCATATACGAGAGGTGTAACACGATATGGCTGTCCCTGATAGTTAATCTGTGAATATAATCCGCTTACTTCAAACTGGGACACCATATCTACCATACTTCCCATTTTTCTGTTTCCCAGAAGTTCTGCAGAATCTTTGTCCAAAAGAGGTATTTGATCATAACTGATTTCTTTAATATCCTCTGTAAAATCTCTTTCTTCCGGTGCTACTAATTGCTGATATTTTTTCGCATTAATAATAGGAGAAGATAATAATGTTCCCACACCATAAACAACAATAATTGCAAGAATTAAAAACATTCCCGCTTTCATGACTTTACTGCTTTTAATTTCCTGTGGACTACGAAGTTTTTTACGAATAGCATAAATTACTAACAGTAAAACAACTACTGTACCAAGAAAAAACCAAAATCCACTTTCGTGAATATTAATTGCCGGCAATGTAATGTAATAATAAACAAATGCCAGAAGCAGTATACCAAGTCCTGCTGCAATTTTTTTCATACGCTCTACCAACCTTTCCAAGCAATTTTGCTTTGTTCAGTATTGTAACATTCTTTTTATCCGGTTACAACAGTAAAACGTAATTTCCTACACAATTAAAGAAGAGGCTGCCGCTTTCAATACATATTCTGAATATTCAAAGCAACAACCTCTTATTTTTCAATTTTCTATTTTTTAATTATTCCTCTTCTGCTTTCGCACGAGCCGCAATTTCCTTCTCCTGAATGTCAGAAGGCGCTTGTTCATAGCGGGCAAATTCATAAGAAAATTCACCGCTTCCTCCTGTCATGGAACGAAGGTCTGTGGAATATCCGTAAATGGAGAGCATCGGTACGTCTGCTTCTACAACTGTATAGCCTTTCCGTGCAGTATCCGGGTTCATTCCCAGTACACGGCCTCTTCTCTTGTTCAAATCGCCCATAACATCTCCGGTAAATTTATCCAGTACGCTTACTTTCATGGATACAATCGGCTCTAACAGTACGGGTGACGCTTCCATAAAGCCTTTCTTAAATGCCTGAATAGCTGCTGTTTTAAATGCCATTTCAGAGGAGTCTACCGGATGGTAAGAACCGTCATATAAAGTAGCTTTCACACCCACTACCGGATAAGAAGCAACAGGGCCTTTCAATACAGACTCCTGAATACCCTTTTCTACTGCCGGGAAGTAATTCTTCGGAACTGCTCCGCCTACAACGGTCTGTTCAAATACATAAGGAGTTTCCAAATCGCCGGATGGTTCAAATGTCATTTTTACATGACCATACTGTCCATGTCCGCCGGACTGTTTTTTGTATTTGTATTCCACATCTGATTTTTTACGAATAGTTTCTTTAAACGGAACCTTCGGTTCAGATAAAACAATGTCTACTTTATAACGTTCTTTTAATTTGCTTACCACAATGTCCAGATGCTGCTCGCCAATACCATATAATAAAGTCTGACGGTTCTGTGCATCGTTGACTGCTTTCAAGGTCAAATCCTCCTGCATCATCTTTGCCAATGCCTGAGATACCTTATCATCATCGCCCTTATTTACTGTCTGATAACGTTTGTAAGTATAAGGAGTAGAAATATCTGTTTTACCGTAAAGGATTGGTGTGGTCTTTGTAGCCAGTGTATCTCCTGTGGTCACGGTACCCAGTTTTGCAATAGCTCCAATATCTCCTGCGTGAAGCTCTGCTACTTCGATTGGCTTTGAGCCTTCCAGAACATAAAGCTTATTCAGCTTTTCTTCGGAGTCCTTGGATACGTTAAAGAGAACATCGTCTCCTTTGATAACGCCGGAACATACCTTAACCAGTGAATATTTTCCTAAGAACGGGTCAACGATTGTTTTAAATACATAAGCAGATTTTGCTTTTGTAAAATCGTAATTTGCCTGATAAATTTCGTTTGTCTTTGTATTCATACCTGCACAGGTCTTCTGATCCGGACTTGGGAAATATCCGCAAATATCATCTAAAAGGTTTGCTACACCCTGAATATTAACAGCAGAACCCATACATACCGGAATAATACTTCCGTCAGAAATATTCATTTTTAATGCTGCAGAAACCTCTGCTACGGAGAACTCTTCTCCTGCAAAGTAACGGTCCATAAACTCTTCGCTGATTTCTGCTACGGACTCCATTAAAGTCTCATGATATTTTTCTAAATATTCGTTCAAATATTCCGGAACAGGACATTCCTTTTTCTGTCCTCTTTCAATATATCTTCGACCTGCCTGTTTTACGATATTTACATATCCTACAAATTTGCCGTCTTCTCGAATTGGCATGTGCAACGGCGCAATTTTTTTGCCGTACAGCTCTGTAAGCTGCTCTACCACCTGACGATAGCTGACATCATCAATATCCATTTCCGTAACGAAGAACATTCTTGGAAGATTATATTTCTCGCACAGCTCCCACGCCTTCTGTGTTCCTACCTGAACACCGTCCTTACCGGAAACAACGATAATCGCTGCGTCAGCCGCTCCTACTGCCTCTTCGACTTCCCCCACAAAGTCAAAATAGCCCGGCGTATCCAATACATTAATTTTTACTTTTCCCCATTCAATCGGAATTACAGATGTAGAAATTGAAAATTTTCTCTTTATTTCCTCTTTATCAAAATCACTGATCGTGTTGCCATCTGTTACCTTTCCCATTCGGCTTGTAATACCTGATAAATAAGCCATTCCTTCTGCCAGAGTTGTTTTTCCGGCACCCCCATGACCAAGCAGGACCACATTTCTAATTCTGTCGGTTCTAAAAACGTCCATATGTAATACCTCCCAAATATATTATGTGTATATTTTACTAAAAAAATTGATATATTTCAAGTATTTTATTCAAATTAAACAAGTTTTTTTCTTATTCCTTTCACACACACCAATAGAATTGACAATTGTAAAAACCTGTCATAAAATGATACTGTTTGACAGCATTTTAATTAGAAGGAGTATGAAAATATATGGAAACCACAACTATTGGTTTTATTGGTCTGGGGCTTATCGGCGGCTCCATTGCAAAAGCAATACGAAAATTTCATCCGGATTATCAGATTATCGCTTATAACCGCACAACAGATACCTTAAAGGATGCGGTTTTTGACGGAATTGTGGATATTCCCTGCAATGAGCATGACCCTCGCTTTGCCCTCTGTGATTATATTTTCTTGTGTGCCACAGTGGACTACAATATCGAATGTCTTCCATGGCTGAAGCAGGTCATCCGCCCCGGTTGTATTCTCACTGATGTAGGCAGTGTAAAGGGGGAAATTCACCGAAAAGTCACAGAACTTGACATGGCTTACAACTTTATCGGGGGACATCCTATGGCAGGAAGTGAACACATGGGATATGAGCATTCTACCGACCATTTGATTGAAAATGCCTACTATATTCTTACCCCGTCTGAGGAGGTTAGTCTTGATAAAATAGGAAAGTATACCGAACTGGTAACTTCCATTGGGGCTTTGCCTATGATTTTGACTTGGGATGAGCATGATTTTATTACTGCTGCCGTAAGCCACCTTCCTCATATTGTGGCTGCATCTCTTGTAAATGTAGTGAAAAAGCTGGACTCTCCTCTGGAGCACATGAAAACCATTGCGGCAGGCGGATTTAAAGATATTACCCGTATTGCATCCTCTTCTCCGCACATGTGGCAGCAGATTTGTCTGGAAAATCCGGAGCATATTTCAAAGGTTTTAGATGAATATATACGCTTGATTGTGCAGGCAAAATATTTAGTGGACCAAAAAGATGCCAATGGTCTTTACGATATGTTTTCACAGTCCAAGGAATACAGAAATTCCTTTAATGATGTCCCCAGCGGACCAATAAAAAAGGATTTTGCCCTGTACTGTGATATTATTGATGAAACAGGTTCTATTGCTACCATTGCAACTATTCTTTCTATGAATAATATCAGTATTAAAAATATCGGCATTCTTCACAACAGAGAATTTGAAGACGGCGTATTAAAAATCGAATTTTACGATGAGGATGCCTTAAAACAGGCTTTGGAACAGCTGACAAAGCGCAATTATAAAATTTATGAGAGATAGGAGGTTTTTCTATGATTTTTAAAAAATCCACTCCTCTTCGAGGAGAGCTTGCCGTTCCGGGAGATAAATCCATCTCTCACAGAGCCGTCATGCTCGGGGCTCTTGCAAAAGGAACCACTTCTGTTACCAATTTTTTAAAAGGCGCTGATTGTCTGTCTACAATCTCCTGCTTTGAAAAAATGGGCATTGAAATTGAACAGCTTCCTTCGGAAATTTTAATTCACGGCAAAGGACTTCACGGCTTAAACGCTCCTGAAACGATTTTAGATGCAGGAAACAGCGGAACTACTACCCGCCTTTTATCCGGTATTTTGGCCGGACAGGCTTTTTGTACTACTTTAACCGGAGATGCTTCTATTCAGAAACGTCCTATGACACGAATTATTACTCCCCTTTCCCAAATGGGAGGCAAAATAGAAAGTCTATCCGACAACGGCTGTGCACCGCTGAAAATAACAGGGCATCCTTTAAAGCCCATACATTATCTTTCACCGGTAAGCTCTGCACAGGTGAAGTCCTGTGTTTTATTGGCAGGAATGTATGCAGATGGCATCACAAAAGTGACAGAGCCCTATCTTTCCCGCAACCATTCTGAACTGATGCTCCGCTCCTTTGGTGCAGACGTCATTTCAGAAGGAACTACTGCGGCTATCACGGGCAATCCTGTTTTAGAAGGACAAAAGGTCATTGTTCCCGGAGATATTTCTTCTGCGGCTTATTTTATTGCTGCGGGACTTCTAATTCCGGGCTCTGAAATTTTAATCAAAGATGTGGGAATAAATCCTACACGAGATGGAATTCTAAAAGTATGCGCAGATATGGGCGCAGATATTCAGCTTTTAAATAAGAGGGAATACGGAAAAGAGCCTGTAGCCGATATTCTGGTAAAACACAGCGAGTTAAAAGCAACAGTTATCGAAGGCGCACTTATTCCCACTCTCATTGACGAACTTCCGATGCTTGCTGTTATGGCAGCCTTTGCCCAAGGTACTACCGTCATCCGTGATGCGCAGGAATTAAAGGTAAAAGAGTCTAACCGTCTGGATATTATTGTGCAGCATTTATCTGCTATGGGAGCTGATATTATTCCTACGGAAGACGGCATGGAAATACATGGAGGCAAGCCTTTAAAAGGCGCTGTTTTAGACAGCTATATGGATCACAGAATTGCCATGTCCTTTGCCGTTGCCGGTATGGCTGCTGACGGAGAAACAGAAATTTTAAATGCTTCCTGCGTAGATATCTCCTATCCTGAATTTTATCGGGATATGGCTGCAATTTCTGCTTCATAAGGTCGTTAAATTTTAAACAAATTTTAGAATTTCTATATATTTTTTTATTGATTTATTGTAGTAAATATGTATAATATAGAAGAGAAGCAGGGTTTTCCCCTTCTTTAAAAAAGGATATCGCAAACCTGTCTTGGCAGGTGAGATTATCGTAATTAATATAAGAGAAAAGAGGTACATGTAAGATGGCAGAATTGAATTTAAGCAAATACGGCATCACTGGAACAACTGAGATTGTTCACAACCCTTCTTATGAATTATTATTCGCTGAAGAAACAAAACCGGAACTGGAAGGCTTTGAAAAAGGTCAGGAAAGTGAACTGGGTGCAGTTAACGTAATGACAGGTGTATACACAGGACGTTCTCCTAAAGACAAATTCATCGTTATGGATGAAAACTCTAAAGACACTGTATGGTGGACTTCTGATGAATACAAAAACGACAACCATCCGGCTACACAGGAAGCTTGGGATACTGTAAAAGATATTGCTTTAAAAGAGCTGTCTAACAAAAAACTGTATGTTGTAGATGCTTTCTGCGGTGCAAACAAAGATACACGTATGGCTATCCGTTTTATCGTAGAAGTAGCTTGGCAGGCACATTTTGTTACAAACATGTTCATTCAGCCTACTGAAGAAGAGCTGAAAGACTTCGAACCAGACTTTATCGTATACAATGCTTCTAAAGCAAAAGTTGAAAACTACAAAGAATTAGGATTAAACTCTGAAACAGCTGTTATGTTCAACATCACAAGCCGTGAGCAGGTTATCGTAAATACATGGTACGGCGGAGAAATGAAAAAAGGTATGTTCTCTATGATGAACTACTACCTTCCATTAAAAGGTATCGCTTCCATGCACTGTTCTGCAAACACAGACTTAAACGGTGAAAACACAGCAATCTTCTTCGGACTTTCCGGAACAGGAAAAACTACACTTTCCACAGATCCAAAACGTCTCTTAATCGGTGATGACGAACACGGCTGGGATGACAACGGTGTATTCAACTTCGAAGGTGGATGCTACGCAAAAGTTATCGACTTAGACAAAGAATCTGAACCGGACATCTACAATGCAATCAAACGTGACGCTCTTCTTGAGAACGTAACATTAGATGCAGAAGGAAAAATCGACTTTACAGATAAGAGCGTAACAGAAAATACTCGTGTATCTTATCCAATTAACCATATTGAAAACATTGTTCGTCCTGTATCTTCTGCTCCTGCAGCAAAAGAAGTTATCTTCTTATCCGCAGACGCATTTGGTGTATTACCTCCAGTATCTATTCTGACACCGGAACAGACACAGTACTACTTCCTTTCCGGATTTACAGCAAAATTAGCTGGTACAGAACGTGGAATTACAGAACCTACACCAACATTCTCCGCTTGCTTCGGACAGGCATTCTTAGAGCTGCATCCTACAAAATATGCAGAAGAGCTTGTTAAGAAAATGCAGCAGAGTGGAGCAAAGGCTTACCTTGTAAACACAGGATGGAATGGTACAGGAAAACGTATCTCCATTAAAGATACTCGTGGTATCATCGACGCTATCTTAAACGGAGACATCTTAAACGCTCCTACAAAGAAAATTCCATACTTCAACTTCGAAGTACCAACAGAGCTTCCGGGTGTTGATGCAAATATCCTTGATCCTCGTGATACTTACGCTGATGCTTCCGAATGGGAAACAAAAGCAAAAGACTTAGCACAGAGATTTGTTAAGAACTTTGCTAAATACGAAGGAAATGAAGCTGGTAAAGCATTAGTTGCTGCCGGTCCTCAGGAATAATAAAATAAGATTTTTAAATATGAAAAAAAACGCCAGTTCCGATAAATATCGGTTCTGGCGTTTTTTCTTTGCAATCTTTTTATCACTCAATAATCATGGCATCTCCGAAGCTGAAAAAGCGATAACGCTCTTTTACTGCTTCTTCATAAGCATTCATAATCTTTTCTTTTCCCGCCAATGCAGAAACCAGCATTAAAAGGGTTGACTCCGGTAAATGGAAGTTTGTAATTAAAGCATCAATCATTTTAAACTGATAGCCGGGATAGATAAAAATATCTGTCCATCCGCTTTTTGCCTGCAAAATCCCATTCTCATCTGTGGCAGACTCTAAAGTTCTGCAGCTTGTAGTTCCCACGGAAATCACTCTGCCGCCTTTTGCCTTTGTTTCATTGATGATTTTTGCCTGCTCCTCTTCCACTACATAAAATTCAGAGTGCATGTGATGACTTTCTACATCATCTACCTTTACAGGGCGGAACGTACCCAGTCCCACATGAAGGGTTACATGGGCAATTTTCACGCCTTTTTCTTCTATTTCTTTCAATAATTCTTTTGTAAAATGAAGTCCTGCCGTAGGCGCTGCTGCACTTCCCTCGTTTTTTGCATAAACGGTCTGGTAACGTTCCTTATCCTGAAGCTTATGAGTGATATAAGGAGGAAGAGGCATTTCTCCCAGCTTGTCTAAGATTTCTTCGAAAATCCCTTCGTACTGAAACTGTATCAGACGATTTCCTTCTTCTACAATATCCAGCACTTCACCGATTAAAAGTCCATCGCCAAAGCTGATTTTTGTTCCCGGTTTTGCTTTTTTACCCGGTTTTACTAAGGTTTCCCATATATTGTTTTCTCTTCTTTTTAACAGAAGAATTTCAATCCCTGCATCTGTTCCGACCTTACTTCCGTATAAACGAGCCGGTATTACTCTTGTATCATTGATAACAAGACAATCCTCTGGGTTTAAATAGTCAATAATATGTTTAAAATCTGTATGGCATATTTCACCGGTTTGTTTATCCAAGTGCATCAGTCTGGAAGATGACCTGTCTAATAATGGATCCTGTGCAATCAGTTCTTCCGGCAAATCATAATAAAAGTCTGCTGTTCTCATGGTTTCTCCTTTCTGTTCTCTGACGAAAGGGGCTGCCGCATTATATTTAATACGACAGCCTCCTGTTTCTATTTAGTAATATACCACATCTTCTTCAAGAAGTATAGCTTTGTTCTCTTTCATTTCTACAATATTCACACTGCAGTTTGGCGGAACTTTTCCATGCCAGAAATTTGCAATATCTGCGTCTTCATATACGTTTTGTAAAAGCGCACGCACTGCGCAGCCGTGAGAAGCAATGAGAATATTTTTATCCTGCAATTCTTCTCTGGCAATAATATCCTCCCAAAAATCTCTGGTTCTGGCGCAAATGTGAGTAAGCTCTTCTCCCCCTTTTGGTGCTCTATAATCCTTTGTGTTATGGAAGAAATTATAAAGCATCTCCTGAGGAAGCAGGGAAGAATTTTCTCCCTCCCACTCTCCAAAGCAAATTTCCTGTATTCTCGCATCTTCATAGATGGGAATTTCCCTGTTGCCAAGCGCCAGCTTTGCCGTGTCCTTTGCTCTCTTTAAAGGACTGGTAAAACAACAGTAAAAAGGAATTTCCTTCAGCGCCTCTCCTGTTTTTTCTGCCAAAGCAATACCCTTTTCGTTTAACTCAGTGTCAGAAGCCCCTTGCAGCCTTTTCTGCACATTCCACTGGGTTTCTCCATGTCTAAGAATATATAACTTCATCATTATTTACGCAGCTCAATACCAAGTGTTTCCAGACCATTGAGGATTTTTTTCATGGCTGCATTTACATCTGCATCCTCTAAGGTTCTGTCTTTCGCACGGAAGGTAACAGAATATGCCATAGATTTATATCCTTCTTTAATCTGGCTTCCTTCATAAATATCGAATAACTGGTAATTCTCCAGAATTTTTCCGCCTCTCTGTGCAATAACTGCTTCAATCTGTCCTGCCAATACTTCTTTTGGAACGACCATACTAATGTCACGGCTTACAGCAGGGAATTTTGCAATGCCTTCGTATTTTCTGTCAAAGGTTGCAAATTCTAAAATTGCAGGAATATCCAGAACAGCTACATAAGCTTTTTCTCCGATGCCGTAAGAAGCTGCAACTGTTGGGTGAACCTCTCCCATATATCCAATTACAGTTTTATCATAAATAATTTCTGCCTGACGTCCCGGATGAAGGAATGGTTTGCCTGCGTTTGGATTGTATTCCTCTTTTTTGTGCATACCGATTTTATCTAAGAATTCCTCTACAACGCCTTTCATAGAGAAGAAATCGCCTGCTCCGTACATACCTAATGTGAACATCATTCTTTCTTCCGGAAGCTCTGTTAAAGGTAATTCTTTTGGAAGATAAATATTTCCTAATTCATATAAGCGAACGTCTTTATTTCTTCTCTTATAGTTTGTTCCCAGAGATGTGAGCATACCGTTTAAAGAGATTGTTCTCATAATGCTGAAATCTTCTCCTAATGGATTAGAAATCACAATAGCTTTTCTCAATTCGTCATTTTCCGGAATTAACAATTTGTCAAATACCTTCGGGCTTTCAAAAGAATAACAATACCCCTGAGAAAATCCGTTAAATTCTGCCATATCTCTTGCCACCTGCTCAATACGCAGTTTGAATGGAAGTTTTCCTGTGGTTGCTTCTCCTTTTGGCAATGTTGTAGGAATGTTGTCATATCCGTAGAAACGGGCTACTTCCTCTGCTAAATCTGCCATACGGAAAATATCATGTCTGAAAGTAGGCGCTACGATTTCTCCTGTACTTTCATCATATTTTAATTCTACTCTGCTTAAATATTCTAACATTTCTTCTTTAGAAAGCTCTGTTCCCAGAAGGCTGTTGATTTTATCTGCATCAAAAGCAACACGTACCGGTTCTTTTACTTTTGAATATACGTCTGCCATACCACCTACCACTTCGCCGCAGCCAAATTCTTCGATTAACTGACAAGCTCTGTCAATGGCAGCCTGTGCATTGTTTGGATCTAAGCCCTTTTCAAATTTACCGGAAGCATCTGTACGAAGTCCTACTTTTTTGCTGGAAAGACGAATATTTACACCGTCAAAGCAAGCTGCTTCTAAGAGAACGGTTGTGGCATTTTCTGTAATCATGGAGTTTTCTCCACCCATAATTCCGGCAATTCCAACAGGCTTCTTTCCATCACAAATCATCAGTACAGAGTCATCTAATACTCTTTCCTGACCGTCTAAAGTAACGAATTTTTCGTCTTTTTTTGCACGGCGAACAATGATTTCCTGTCCTTCAATGGTATCCATATCATAAGCGTGCATTGGCTGTCCGCATTCTTCCATAACATAGTTGGTAATATCTACCAGATTGTTAATAGGACGAATACCGTTTACAGCCAGACAACGCTGCATCCATTTTGGTGAAGGTCCGATTTTTACGTTCTTTACCATTCTTGCACAGTAACGAGGGCAAAGCTCCTTGTCTTCTACGGTTACTTTTACATAATCGTTGACGTCTTCAGAATTTCCTTTTACTTCTACAACCGGTGGATAAAATGGTTTCTGGAAAGTAGCTGCTGCTTCTCTCGCAATACCGATTACACTGTAACAATCTACACGGTTAGAAGTAATTTCATACTCAAACACTACATCATTGAAGCCTAAAGCCTCGATAGCGCTTGCTCCCACTTCTGCGTCTTCCGGAAAAATATAAATACCGTCTTCCGCTGCCTCAGGATAGAATTCTGTTGTAGAACCCAGTTCTTCAATGGAGCACATCATACCGCAGGACTCTACGCCACGCAGCTTTCCTGTTTTAATTTTTGTTCCGCCTGCAACGCTTCCGCCGTCTAATACAACCGGAATTTTATCTCCTTCATGTACGTTTGACGCTCCTGTTACAATCTGAACTGTCTTTGTTCCGATATTTACCTGACATACAATCAGTTTATCTGCATCCGGATGTCTCTCAATTTTCTCAATCTGTCCGATAACAATCTTTTCAAGGTCTGCATCCAGCTTCTCAAAGCCTTCTACCTTTGTTCCTGACAAAGTCATTGCATCTGTATATTCCTGTGCGCTCACATCTAAATCCGGCACATATTTTTTAATCCATGATAATGATGTATTCATTTCTCTTTCTCCTCCTAGAACTGACGTAAAAATCTTGTGTCATTTTCATATAATAAACGCATATCATCAATTTCGTATTTCAAAAGTGCAATACGTTCAAGACCTACGCCAAATGCAAATCCTGTATATTCTTCCGGATTAATTCCGCACATTTCCAGAACATGAGGATGTACCATACCGCAGCCTAAAATTTCAATCCAGCCGGAGCCTTTGCAGAAACGACAGCCCTTGCCTCCGCATTTGAAGCAGGAAACGTCTACCTCTGCACTTGGCTCTGTAAATGGGAAATGATGAGGGCGGAATTTTGTCTTTGTTTCCGGTCCAAACAGTTCTTTGGCAAACTCTTCCAAAGTTCCCTTTAAGTCTGCAAAAGTAATGTGTTTGTCAATAACAAGACCTTCAATCTGATGGAAGGACGGAGAGTGTGTTGCATCTACTTCATCAGAACGGAACACTCTTCCCGGTGCAATCATACGAATTGGCAGCTTGCCTTCTTCCATTACACGAGCCTGTACCGGTGAGGTCTGTGTACGAAGTACAATATTTTTATTTACATAGAAAGTATCCTGTTCGTCTTTTGCAGGATGTCCTTCCGGAATGTTTAATTTTTCAAAGTTGTATAAGTCATATTCTACTTCAGGACCTTCTACTACTTCATAGCCCATACCGATGAAAATTCTCTCTACTTCTTCCAGTGCGATGGTGTTTGGATGACGGTGTCCGATTTCCATTTTCTTTGCTGGAAGCGTTACGTCAATGACTTCTTCTCTCAACTTTTTCTCTAAAGCTTCTGCTTCTAATTTTGCCTTTGTTTCTTCTAAAAGACCTTCTAACTCAGCTCTTACCTCATTTACCCACTGACCAACCTTTGGTCTGTCTTCTGGGGCAACGTCCTTCATTCCTTTTAAAACTGCAGTTAATTCACCTTTTTTACCTAAAAATGCAACACGCACTTCATTTAACTTATCCAAAGAATTTGCTTCCTGAATACGCTTTGCAGCTTCTTCCTGAATATGCTGTAATTTTTCTTTCATGACTTTCTCCTTTTATTTCTATATTTAGATGCAAAGAAAAAAACTCCGCCCCTAAAAGGGACGAAGTCATTACAATCTCGCGGTACCACCCTCGTTCCTGTCAAACACATGACAGGCACTCGTATCTGTTTAACGCACAGTTACGTCATCTCCTACTTCTGTAACATACAGTTTCAAAAATGCAGCTCCGGTGGGAATTTCAATATCTGTCTGAACTGAGGAAAGCTTACAGCCAATGACTTTCCATCTCTGGCAGAAAACAGGTATCTACTGACACTTTCTTTGCTTTTTTCATATCTGCCCTTTATTTTAGCCACTTTCTTATCTGCTGTCAAGATTTTCTTTCATCTTCTTTTTCCTCTTCCTCATCACTTTGCAAAAGCTGATAGTATTCCTTTTTAATCATCTGAGCAGCCATCTGATGCACCTCCTCGATTTTCGCCTCAAAATAATGGTTCACCTGTGCGCCCAGCATTACAAACATCATGCAAAAATACAGCCACAGAAGCACTAAGACAATGGTTGTCATACTTCCATACATATTTGCAGCGCCATTGTAAAAATCAATATATAAAGAAAAGCCAAAAGAAAAAGCAGACCAGCATACAGCACACAAAAGCGCTCCCGGAAACTGACTTCTGAAAGTCGCTTTTCGATTGGGAATAAATTTATACATCATCAAAAAGACCACACACAGCGCACTGAGCGTAATCACTACCCTCATACTGATAATCATGGTTACGATTTTCTCCATAAAGGGAAAATGGCTGCTTAGTTCTCGCTGCAAACTGTTTCCGAACACCTGCAAAGTCAACGTTAAAATAATGGATATGACAAACACCAGAGTGTAAAATACCGCCCGAATTCTGCTCATGAGAAAATTTCTGGTTTCTTTTACCTGATAAATACTATTAAATCCTCGTGTCAGCGCCTGTATGCCCTTTCCTGCCGACCACATGGCAATTACAGCAGAAACCGGCACAACACCCAGAGATTTCTCATAAACTTCGTTTACAATACTCTGTATAAAGGTTTCAAAATTCTCCGGACACACCTGAAGCAGCGCATGAACTACTTCTGCTTTTGTCAACGGCGTATATTTTACAGAAGTCATTAGAACAAGCATGAAGGGAATAAAGGAAAGTATGATAAAATATGCCGCCTGTGCCGCATAAGCCGTTACATGACGCTCGTTCATACTTTTTATAAATTCTTTTGTCGCACCAAGGAAACGCTTCACCATACTTTCACCCCCATCTTCTTAACAATATGAGCCATTGTATCATGGATTTTCCTTCTTGACAACATCCTGCACCTGCCCAAGCTCTACTTCATTATAAAAATAGTTCAAAATTTCCTGATAATTTTTTCCCGTGTCTGCCATACCCTTTGCACCATTCTGGCTCATGCCAACGCCGTGTCCATAGCCTCCGCCTTTTATCTGATAACCGGTCCACACACCTGCCGTATCTGTCTGTTCTTCCATTGTAAAATAAGCGCTAGGAAGGAGCTTTCCCCCTTTTACAGAAGAACCGTCCTGTCGAATAATTTCTGCTCCCAAAGGCGCTAATACAGAACGAATATCATATTCACTATAAAAGCTTTTTGCTCCTTGCTCTGTTTCCACCTTCAGATGCAGTACCGCATCCCCTTCTCCTTTTTCTACAATTTCCACCCTTTGTACCTCTTTTACTTCCGGCAATAACTGCTGTACATTTTTCAAAATATTTTCTTTGGAAACAAGAACCTCCCACTGATACCAAGGCTCTTGGGAGTCGTAAGTACAATCCACACTTTTTAGATAAGAGGCAGGAGACGCTGTTTCCCACACCTCGTCGGTACTGGTTTTTCCGTGAGAAGTGGAGAAATAATATGCCTGAATAGGATTTCCGTCTTTTAAAAGGATTTCTCCTTTTGTTTCCCACACGGCTTCATTGGCAGACTCCGCCTCCGCTGTATTTTGATATACCTGATAAGAAACACTGTCATCTACCTGTCCGTGAAGCTGCTCTAATTTTTTGCTTTCAAGCTGTACGCAGGCATAAGTCCTTGCACACACTGCCTGTGCTTTTAAAGCTTCTTTAGGATAAGAGGACGGCATTTCACTGGGTACAACTCCGCAGAGATAATCCTCCAAAGGCAGTTCATTGACAAGATGCAGTCCATATTCATCTTCATAAATTTCTAAGCTCCCTTTATAAGAGGGCACACCCTGTCCTCTTTTTAAAGAAGTAAGGGCAATCCTACATTCCTGATTTTCCGGCAAAAACCTCAGGCTGCCATTTGCAAGTTCTTGGCAGCCTGTTTTCAAAGTTATTTTTTCTCCGGAAGAAAATGTTTTCTGAATTACACCTTCCGTTTGATAATTCCCCTGAAATTCCAAGGAAACCTCTGAATGGTAATAGCTTTCATAATCATTTGTCATTAAAACCACACGAATAGAAGGTTCTTCCATAGCTTCCTCTGGCGCTTCTGCCTCCTGCTGTGGCTGTGACTCTTTCGGAAGTTCCGTTTTTGCACTTGCCCATTCATTCTCCTTTTGTGCATACTCTCTTAGAATTTCCTTTTCTGTGACCGCTTTCCTTTCTCCTGCTTTTCCGGCACACCATACAATCAAAATTCCTATAAGAGCAATGAGAATAATCAGGAGCTTCCATTTTAACTTTTCTTTCCAATTCATACTCCTAATATATGCTTTTTCTTCCTTATTCATGCAAAGAGTCAAAAAAAGGCTATGACATGAGGTTCTTTCGATTGCTTTCTCATGTCATAGCCTATTTTATCTGTTATTTTCTCACAGAAAATTTATAAATCGTTGTTGTATCGTATTTTTCTCCTGCTTTTAATACAGAGCTCTGAAAAGCAGCTTGATTGCAGGCATCCGGATAATACTGTGTTTCCATACAGAAACCGCCCCGTTTACCATATACGCATCCGTCTTTTCCCTGTTCCTGCTCAATAAAGTTTCCGATATAGAACTGCATCCCCGGTAAATCAGTAAAGACTTCCATAACAATACCGGACTCCTCTGAAAATGCTTCTGCCGCTTTTTTCATTTCTCCCTTTTCTCTGGACAGTGCGTAATTGTGGTCATAACCGCCGCCAAATTTTAACTGGTCAAAATCTGCTTCTACATCCTGTCCGATTTTCTTTGGCTTTGTGAAATCCATCGGTGTTCCTTCTACCGGCAGAATTTCTCCTGTGGGAATTGCCTGAGAGTCAGATACCGGTGTATATTCCGGAGCAAAAATCTGTACAGTATGATTAAGCATTGCTTCTGCCCCTGCATGGTGTCCTGCCAGATTAAAATAGGAATGATTTGTCATATTTACCACGGTATCTGCATCTGCGCTTCCCTGATAATGCAAAACAATCTCATTGTCATCTGTCAACTCATAAGTCACATATCCTGTAAAGTTCCCCGGAAATCCCTGATCCCCGTCAGGACTTAAAATGCAAAAAGTAACTGCATTTTTTTCTTCATCTATCTCTGTTACATTCCATACTCTGGTACGGTACCAGTTTGGACCGCTATGTAAGTTATTAACATTGTCATTCACTGCAAGAGGATACTCTTTTCCATTGATAGAAAATACTGCGTTTTTAATACGGTTTCCGTTTCTTCCAATGGTTGCTCCGAAATGTCCCGGATTTTTATAATATCCCTCAACAGTATCATATCCTAAAGCAACGTCAATTTTATTTCCGTCTTTATCCGGAACTAAAATCTGTACTAAAGTTGCTCCAAAGTCTGTTACCGTAATTGTCATCTGATTTTTATTTGTAATACTGTATAAAAATACTTCCTGATTGTCCATACTTTTTCCAAAGGACTGTTTTGTAATACCCATTTTATCCCTCTCCTGTCTCTTGAAGTTTCCTATAAAATAAAAAAATAAGCCCCGAAAGGCTTTTTTTAATCCCAGAGTGCCGTTTCCTATCTTCTGACTCCTAGCTTATGCTAGGTGGGCAACCGCAACCGGCTCGCTGTCTTCCGCTGCGCAATGACGGCTTGACATTAAATCGGCAATATAGGAATCCCGTTTAAAGTAATGTAGGTTCAAAATAAATAGGATTATCGCACACCCCAGGATTTCATATCATTATTATACTCTAGTATATGAAATTTTTCAACAAAAAATACGCAGTTGAAAAGAAAAAAATCAAAAGATTTTACGCTCTCTTTTCCACGTAAGCAAGACAGATTTTTCTTACTTCTTCCATACGCTCTTTTGTCTTTGGATTTGTGTAATTCATGCGGTCAATATTATGATTGATATAATCATGCTCCTGGATATATCCAAAGCTGGAAGCAAAATTCAAATCAAAGATAAATGCCAGATAGGAAACCCACATGTCCAAATGTGTGGTTCTCTCATTTCGCAAAATACTGCGTTCCTCTCGGATTGCTTCCATAATATTATCAGACACTTCCTCTGTCTCTACGATTTCCTTTGACACATCAAAATGTGCCTCCAGACTTTCCGTTGCTTTCACTCGAAAATTATCCAGTTTATCTGCATCTCGGATTAGTTTGCAATGAAGTAAAATTCGTTCATCTTTCATTTCAGGCAACTGATAAGCAGAATGCCAATAAATGGCTTCCCGAATGATTTCGTCATACTTATCTGTTTCGATAAAATCACGGATTTTCCCTTCTTCAAATAACACCTGCACTCCAAACTTGGCATGATCCATAATATTATCATCATAGCTGTTGTATTTCTTTAGCTGCTCAAATCTTCCGATATCATGTAAAAGCGCTATTAAAAGTGCCAGTTCCCTGTCTTCTTCCGAAATCTTCTCTCTGGTTGTAATATATTCTGCTGCTTTTACCACACAAAAGGTATGAACTCTTTTTAACTTAATCTTCTCATCTTTTGCATCATAAGCACTTAAATATTCCTGAAAGCTCTTTCTTGCATATTCTAAATCAATTCCTGACATTTTACCTTTCCTCTTTAAATTCCCAATATTTCCATAACGGTCTCTGCCATCTGTGACACCTGTGCTGTTGTGTTGTGACGAATTTCGGCTGTACGAATTTCTTCGATTGCCTGAGGCACGGGAATTTTTGCAAGTTCAGATAATTCATCCACTAACTGGAAATCTTCCATATCTTCGTATTTTTTATCTATGGCAGTCATGACACTTCTCGTAAATTTGAAGGGACTTGCTGTTGAAGCAATAACCGTCTTTGTATTGTCCTGTGTCTCTTTTTTATATTTTTCATACACAGCTTTCCCTACGGCTGTATGAGTATCCAGTACATATCCTGTTTCTTCGTATACCTGTCGGATTGTCTGTGCAGTTTCTTCTTCATTGGCATAATTTCCATAGAATTCTCGAAGCTTTTCCTTCATTTCTTCTGTAATTTCATATTTGCCCTCTGCCCCTAGCTGCTCCATGAAATTACGGTTTTTCTCTGCATCATTTCCCGCAATTTTATAAATCAATCGTTCCAGATTGCTGGAAATCAGAATATCCATTGAAGGAGAATTTGTCAAACGGAAATCACGGTTTCTGTCATAGCATCCTGTTCTAAAAAAGTCATACAGCACCTTATTTTCATTGGAAGCACAGATAAAACGGGCAATAGGAATTCCCATTTCTTTTGCATAATACGCTGCCAGAATATTTCCGAAGTTTCCGGTAGGAACTACCACGTTTATCTGCTCATTTTCCTGAATTTCTCCTGCTTCCATCAATCTTAAGTATGCGTATACATAATAGGCAATCTGCGGCACAAGGCGTCCGATATTGATAGAGTTTGCAGAAGAAAACTGAAAGCCTGCGCCTGCCAGCTTTTCTTTCATTTCTTTATCATTAAAAATATTCTTTACACCTGTCTGAGCATCGTCAAAATTACCATAAATTCCCACAACGGCTGTATTTTCTCCCTTTTGTGTAAGCATCTGTTTTTCCTGAACAGGACTTACTCCGTCCTTTGGATAGAATACAATAATGCGTGTTCCCGGCACATCTGCAAATCCTGCCATGGCAGCCTTTCCGGTATCGCCTGACGTAGCTGTCAAAATCACGATTTCATTGGTAACACCATTTTTCTTTGCTGCTGTTGTCAGAAGATGAGGCAAAATAGAAAGCGCCATATCTTTAAAAGCAATGGTAGAACCGTGAAACAGCTCCAGATAATAGGAATTTCCCTTTTTCACCAGCGGAGCAATTTCAGGCGTATCAAACTTGCTGTCGTATGCTTTATTGATGCAGTTTCTCAATTCTTCTTCTGTAAAATCAGTCAAAAGTCTGCTCATGACCTGATATGCGATTTCCTGATAGCTTTTTCCCAGCAATTCTTTCAAAGGCACGTCTAACGCCGGAATACTGTCCGGCACAAACAATCCGCCATCCTCTGCCAATCCCTTTAAAATAGCCATAGAAGCTGTAATTTTTTCTCCGTTTCCTCTGGTACTTCCATATAATACTGCCATTTCTTTCTTCCTTTCTTATGGATATGTATAAAAATCGTGGACACCGTGTTTGAATAAAAATTTCAAATCCTTTTTAAACCACTGTACATTGCTTTTGTCAGCATAAGCTTCTTCCATAAAGAACAGTGCGCCCTTGGAATAATCTTCTCCGTCTATTGCCCGATTTACCGCCTCTCTCGTTTCCTCTGAAACGGTGACCGTATGAATTCTGCCGTCTGCCGTAGGAGAAAACTGGGGACTTCCTGCTACATTTTCCCACACCACCTCTGTAACGGTTGAAGGAAAATCAGGACTTTTCATTCTGTTAAAAATAACATTTGCCACCAGAATTTTCCCTTTTATATCTTCCCCTCCGGCTTCTGCTTCTACAATTTTAAGAAGAGTATTATAGTCCTCATCAGACATGACCAGCTTATTTTCCGTAAAACCAATGGATTTCTCTTTTAAGCGCTTTACTTCCTCAGCTCCCTGATTTCCAAAATCCAAGCGGGACTGAATTTCTCTTTTTCCCATTCGCTGTCCTACCAGAACCACTTCAAAAGAAGTTCCTATTCTCTTTACTGCTTTTTGGGTATTCTGGCTGATTGCAACGCCTTGAATAATAGATTTCAAGCCTTCCTCACGTACCTGTATTTCTTCCTTGGCACTTACCTGTTGAGACGAAAACATGATTGTCATCATCAGCACTGCAACGGCTGCTAATCTTGCCTTTTTCTGTCTGCTCTTTTTATTCATAAATCTTCCCTTTAGTAAGTCCTTATTTTCTCTCGTAAAACATCTCACTAAAATGGATTATAAGCGACACTTTACCGGAAAGTCAAGTTACCTCAAGCTTCTTTAGGTGTTTTGCACGATTTTATCCCATTATTCTTCCATTATTTTTATGTATATTGTATAAATTTAACGGTTGTTTATAGCTGCAACCAGAGCATCAATGGAAGCATGAATAATGTCTTCGTGTACCCCTGCACCCCATGCCAAAGCGCCGTCCGGCTTCTGAATTCCCACATAGGCAATGGCTCTTGCATGAGAACTTTTTTCCAGTGCATGCTCCTGATAAGTAACAACCTCATACTGGAAGCCATAAGCCTTTTTCAGCGCATTGCTCACTGCATTTAAGCTTCCGTTTCCGGATGCTTTTACAGAAATTGGCTTTTGATTGAAACTTGATTTAATCTCTGCAACTACGCCGTTTTCCGATTTTTCAAAATGAGTTTCTTCCACGGTTAGCGGAGAACTTGTATTTTCAAAGGTCTTCTTAAATAATTCAAAGATCTCTTCCGGTAAAAGTTCTTTTTGTCTGTGGTCAGACACTGCCTTTGCCGTATACCCCATTGCTTCTCGCATTTTAGGAGGAAGATTTAAACCAAATTTTGTTTCCAGAATATAGCCTACGCCGCCCTTTCCTGACTGGCTGTTAATACGAATGACATCAGCGTCATAATTACGTCCTAAATCAGAAGGATCAATCGGAAGATACGGCACTGTCCAATGTTCAGGCTGCTTTTCTTCCTGCCAGTGCATACCCTTTGCAATAGCATCCTGATGAGAACCGGAAAATGCTGCAAAAACTAATTCACCACTATAAGGACTTCTCTCATTAATTTTCATGCCTGTAAATCCTTCATATTTTTCACAGATTTCTGTCATTTCTGAAAAATCCAATTCAGGGCAAACACCCTGTGCATACATATTCAATGCAATTGTAACAATATCCGCATTTCCTGTACGTTCGCCATTTCCAAAAAGTGTCCCCTCAATACGATCTGCTCCTGCTAAAAGTCCCATTTCCGCATCTGCCACACCACAGCCTCTGTCATTGTGCGGATGAAGAGAAATCACAACGTTTTCTCTATATTTTATATTTTTACAGATATATTCAACCTGACTTGCATAGACATGAGGCATGGAATGCTGAACCGTAACCGGCAGATTGATAATTGCTTTTCTGTCACTTTGAGGTTTCCATACATCCAACACAGCATTGCACACTTCCAGAGCATATTCCGGCTCTGTACCTGTAAAACTCTCCGGACTATATTCAAAACGATAATTTTCTCCTGCCTGCTCTGTTAAATCTTTTAAAAGCTGTGCACCTTTTACAGCTATTTCTAAAATTTCCTCTTTGCTCTTTTTAAAAACCTGCTCTCTTTGTGCCAAGGAAGTGGAATTATACACATGAATAATAACATTTTTTGCACCCTTTACAGCCTCAAAGGTTTTTTTGATAATATGTTCTCTTGCCTGTGTTAAAACCTGAATGGTAACATCGTCAGGAATCAGATTTTCTTCAATCAAGGTGCGGATAAATGTATATTCTGTCTCTGAAGCTGCCGGAAATCCCACCTCAATTTCCTTAAATCCTATTTTTGTAAGGAGCTTAAAAAACTCGATTTTCTGCTGTAAATTCATCGGAATGACAAGCGCTTGATTTCCGTCACGTAAATCTACGCTGCACCACACCGGCGCTTTTTCTACATAATCTTTTTCTGCCCAATCCATGCACTTCACCGGCGGAAGAAAATACTGTCTTTTATATTTATGGTAATTCATTTTCTGACTCCTCCCCTTTATATAAAGAAATATTTTCTTAATACAATAGCACTTTAAAGTGAAGCCGTCAATAATTTTGTGCCTTTTTCATGCCAAAGAAAGTGATACAAAAGCCTATTATACTAATGAGCGCAACCAGCAAAAGCCGAACCCCTCCTGAAAAATCTGCAAATCCCAAAAACGCTGTCTTTATCTGTCTGACAAATTTATCCTCTCGAACCGCAAATATAACCAAAAATTCCAATGGCAATAAAATAATAATGGATTTGACTCTCAAGTAATAAATCATCGTTCCCATAAGCTCTGCTGCTATTACAAATAAAATCCCATAGCAGAGCAGCCACAGCGGTGTACCGTATTTTTCCAAAAGCACAGGTGCTTCTGTTCCCTGTACCAAATTTTTCTCTATTTCAAAAAGAAAACGCAAGAGAAATAAATGAAGCATAATATATAGGAAATAAGAGATTGTACCGGAAGTTAAAAATTCCTTTCGTGTCTGTCCAAATCCCACTGCCAACTGAAAGCTCAAATAAAAATCTGCCATAAGCCAAATCATCAGTACCAGTCCCATGCCAAATGCCAAAAAGGCAGTTCCCAGAAATTCTGTCTCTATCTGAAGAAAATAGCGAGCAGGAGTTTCACTGAGAATACGCCCAAACAACCAAAGACCAACAGCCATCGCCAAGAAAAACAACATGTCATTTTTTTCCACCCTCCATTTTAATCGTATACTTTTCATTTTGTGCCTCCTTTCCTATATTGATACTTCTGCTTTCTTCCATAGTTTCCACGATACCCCTATCAGACACAGTATACCTACAATAAAAATACTGCTGCACAAAACAGGCGCCTGATTAAAAATTTCTACGGAAAAAGAGCCTTCTCCTTTTTCTCCGTTTATAATGCTTAGCACTCCGTATCCTGCTGTAAATCCCATAAAAGCCGACACAGTTGTCAAAATTATCATGGAAAACCATGTATTTCTCATCTGAAAAACGGATACCAGTTCCCCTACGGACTGGAGCATCAGACAAATGCCCACAATCCAGATTATTTTTTTTCCATATTCAAAATTCATCTGCCGAAGATTAAACAAAATGTGAATGACAAAAATGACTGCTGTACTGATGAGCTTTACCTCTTGCATCTCGAGAAAGCATCTTTTCCTTGTATAGCCAAAAGTAATCTTTTGTCCTTCAATCGCATAATACCCATACATTAATTGAAAAGTAGTTACCAATATTCCTACGAGTAACAGGATGCCGCCAAAATCCTCCATCAATGTATCTAAGCTGTTTCCCGGATAAAATCTTCCCTGCTTAATTTCTCTTACAACCATCATTGCCAATGACAAACCAACTGTTATTACAACGTTTTCCCACACTCTTCCTAAAACACTGTATTTTTTCATTCCACATCATCCTCTCTGCCGCATAGAGAAATAAATATTTTCTGTAAGTGCATTTTTTGAAGGGTAATATCTTCTGTTGCTTCCGGTTCTTCCCCTTCACTCCAACGAACCATACCGCCTTTGCTTCTGCCTATCGTTTCCAACCCATATACCTGTTTTCCCTTTATAAATGCCTCTACTTCTTCTGCTTTTCCACTGATATAAGCTGTGTGCTCCAAAAGCTCCTGAGTATTTTCTTTTAAAAGGATTTCTCCTTTATGAAGAAAAATTACTTCTTCAAACAAATCCTCTGCTTCTTCAATAATATGAGTAGAAATCACAAAAGTTCTTCCACTTTCTGTAAATTCATCTAATAAAATCCGGTAAAACTGGTCTCTCGCCACCACGTCCAAACCTGCCACAGGTTCATCTAAAAAAGTAAATTCTGCCTTGCTTGCCAGTGCAACTACAATGGTGAGCATGGAAGACATTCCTTTAGAAAGCTTAATAATTCTTTTTTTCTTATCTAAATGAAATAACTTTATTAATTGCTCTGCCAGTTCTTCATCCCAATTAGGCAGATATTCTGAAGCAATTTTCAAATATTCCTTTACCTTAAAGCCTGAGATTGCAGAAGACGCCGCACCGTTGATTTCTCTGGCAAAATAAATATGCTTTAAAGCTTCTTTATTCTCCCATACAGACTCTCCGTTTAGCAATATTTCTCCCTCTGAAGCGGGATTTTGAGCAGAAAGAATGGATAATAAAGTGGTTTTGCCTGCTCCGTTTCTCCCGATTAATCCATAAATTTTTCCTTTTTCCAATTCCAGATTTACATTATGTAAAACTTCTTTTTTGCCGTATTTTTTCGTAAGTCCTTTACACTCCAATTTTCCTTCCTTCATTATTTTTCATCTCCTTTATTTGTAGTAATCATCTCGATTAAATCTTCCTTTGTAATTCCAAGACTGGCTGCTTCTGTCAGCATACCTTTTATATAATCTTCAAAAAAATGTTCTCTTTTTTTCTTCTTAATGGCTTCCTTTGCTCCTGCTGCTACAAACATTCCAATCCCCCTTTTCTTGTATAAAATCCCCTCGTCTACCAAAAGATTTACGCCTTTTGCCGCCGTAGCCGGATTTATGGCATAAAGCTTTGCCAGCTCGTTTGTACTGGGAACTTTTTCTTCTTCCAGTATAATATCCTTCAAAATATCTCGTTCCAGCATTTCCTTAATCTGAATGTAAATGGATTTCTCCTGATTTAAGAGCTCCTGCAATCCTTTCACCTCCTGCTGTTCTTTATCGGTTTATTAGTTAGTTACTTGTGTAATTAACCATATCACCGATTATGTAATTTGTCAATGGGATAAAAAGAATTTTACAAATAGACCTTTTCAAAAATTGACAATTTCCCTACTGGCATCTATAATATTTATATTACAATCGTAAGATTTAAAGGAGTCAAATTATGAATACTCTTCCACAAATTTCCGAAGCTGAGTTTGAGATTATGAAAGTTGTATGGAAATACGCCCCTATCAGCACAAATGAAATTACCGAAAAATTATTACAAACCACAAACTGGAGTCCCAAAACAATTCAAACTCTGATTAAACGTCTTGTAACCAAGGGCGCTCTCACTTACAAAAAGCAAAGCCGTATGTTTATTTATACCCCGACAGTAAACGAAAACGAATATATCGGACAAGAGAGTTCTTCCTTTCTGAACCGCTATTATGACGGCGATATTACAGCAATGGTATCCGCCTATATAGAAAATGACAAATTATCAAAGTCAGAGCTGGATACGCTCCGCACTCTTCTTTCGCAAAAACCGAAAAAAGGAGGAAAAGAATATGGCTGATTTTATGGTTCGCTTTCTTATCTGCAATGTACTAATCTGCGGCATCATTGGCATCCTTCTGCTCATGAAACGTATTTTTAAAAACAGTTTATCCAATCGAATGCAATATAATTTATGGTTTCTGCTTATGGGGATTTTGGCTGTTCCGTTTTTACCTTTCCGTCTCTTCAAGGCATGGGAAATCTTTCTATGGTTGAAAAATCTAACTTCCTTTCCTGTGCCCAAAGCAGCAGCTAATATCAATCTGGCTTCCCATTCTAATATTGTCGGCAGCAAAAATCGGATGGAAGATTTCACTCTTTCTGTAAATAGAGAAGCTCCATCCATAATTATCTATCTATTGCTTGCTCTTTGGATTTTTGGCATGTTTATCATACTTCTATTGGCAATCCGCTCTGTACTTCGCCTTTCAACTTTAAAAAAATCTGCCTTGCCCCTTCAGAGTCAAAAGGTTCAAAAATTGTATCAGCGCTGTTTAAAGGATATTGGCATTTCCAAAAACATTCCTGTATACAGCACCGCCTATCTAAAATCACCTGTCATGGTTGGATTTTGCAAACCGTGTATCTACCTTCCCATCCACCTGATATCAGATGATAACGAAACAGATATTCGATATATGCTGTTACATGAGCTGCAACATTATAAGCACAAAGACGGAATTGCAAGCTATCTGATGAGCCTTGCCGGAATTGTTTATTGGTTCAATCCACTTGTTTGGTATGCACAAAAAGAAATGCGTAATGAGCGGGAAATTGCCTGTGATACTTCCGTTTTAAATCTATTAGACACCGATGATTATGCTGCCTACGGAAATACGCTGATTAACTTTGCCGAAAAGATTTCTCTGACTCCGGTTCCCTTTGCATCCGGCATCAGCGGAAATATGAAGCAAATGAAACGAAGAATTGTAAATATTACTTCTTACGAAACGCCGACCTTACGGAAAAAACTAAAAAGCGCCGCTGCTTTTCTGCTAACATCTGTTCTGCTTTTGGGACTTTCACCCTTTGTCTCTACTTATGCAGCAGAGGAAACTCACTATCATTGGAATACCGCTTCCCAAAACTTTTCCGAAATAAACCACCTCCGTGATTATTTTGGAAAATATGAAGGCAGTTTTGTATTATATGATTTAAAAGGGGATATTTGGAAGATATATGATATGGAGCGTGCCACTTTACAAGTCGCACCAAATTCTACCTATAAAATATATGACGCTTTATTCGGATTAGAAAACGGTATCATCACACCGGAAAATTCCTTAATTGAATGGAACGGAAATTCCTATCCATTCGAAGCTTGGAATAGAAATCAGACATTACTGTCAGCCATGGAAGCTTCTGTCAACTGGTATTTTCAAGCCATTGATGAACAGCTTGGCGCTTCTCAAGTCCAGAAATATCTTCACGAAATCGGCTATGGAAACGAAGATTTGAGCGGTGATTTTTCTTCCTATTGGTTGGAAAGCTCCTTGAAAATTTCTCCGATAGAGCAAGTGGAGCTTCTGACTAAATTGCAGAATAACAGCTTAGGATTTGCACTGAAAAATGTAAAAGCCGTAAAAGATGCAATTCACATATCCTCCTCTGATTTTGGGAACTTGTATGGAAAAACAGGAACGGGACGAGTCAATGGGAAAGATATAAATGGCTGGTTTATCGGTTTTGTGGAAAAGACGGATAATACCTACTTTTTTGCTACTAATCTTCATGCAGCAAATCACGCAGACGGGAATGCCGCTTCGAAAATAACTATGTCTATTTTGTCTGATATGAATATCTGGGAATAGGAAAATATTGTATCTGCTAAGCATCTCGGATGTCAGGGAATACAGCAAAAGAGGATTTGAAAAAGTTGACAATAAAATAAAGTATTATATAATATACTTACCCGGGCAGTTGGGGGACGTGCTCTCACCTATTCCGATACCTTACGGAAGGCGGTGATTATTATGAGTACATACGAAGAATTAAGTCTAATCGTAAGCACAGCCTTGCTGATTGTTGCAATTCTGAATTATACACATAAGAAATAGCCGTCCTGCTCCTGAGAAAAGTAGACGGCTATTCCTTAATAGTTTAAAACTTATTCGCCGAGAGGGTGAAGTGCAGTCACCTTCCGACTCCCTTGTTTAGTGTATTATATGTCAAAGAAATATATTTGTCAAATTGTATCATCCTATAATAATTATAAAAGGAGTTGTTACTATGCCATTTCCAAAAACAAACATCCATACACTGGAAGATATCTATTCCCTGCCGGATGGAGAACGTGCGGAACTGATTAACGGAAAAATTTACAATATGGCGCCGCCAAACCGAATTCATCAGAAACTTGTAATGGAATTATCTGGAACATTAAGAGAATATATAAAATCTCAGCATGGTTCTTGTGAAATCTATCCTGCTCCATTTGCCGTATTTCTGGGAGAAAATACCCCAAACTATGTAGAACCAGATATTAGTGTTATTTGCGATAAAAACAAACTTACGGATAAGGGGTGTAATGGCGCTCCGGATTTCGTGATTGAAATCGTTTCCCCCGGCAGTCGTAAAATGGACTATTCTACTAAGAATGCTCTTTATTCTGACTTCGGTGTTCGGGAATATTGGATTGTAGATCCTGCAAAAGAGAGGACCACTGTATATCGTTATGAAGAAGATGCTGCTCCTATAATTATACCTTTTTCTATGCCTATCGCCGTAGGAATTTATCAAAATCTTTCTATCACCATTGCGGAACTTTTAGAATAAAAAGTTCCGTTGGGTGCTATATCAACCACCGGACGCAAGAAAGGAGGCTGGTGCTTATGATTACATACGGTGATTTATTTACTTTTTAATTATACTTTGTGCTGTCATAACTCTTGTTTTGACTATATTAAACCACAAAAAGTAGCACCCCCTGCTCTGGTAAAGTAAGGTGCTACTTTTTGAACCTATCTTATCTGGCGGTCAGGCGTGTACTAACCAACGGTTCTCTTGTTAAGTATATTATATGTCAGGTTGAAATATTTGTCAAATGTAAAAAATTTATAGTTGCTTTTTTATAAAAATCTGATATAATAGCATTTGTTGCGGGGTATGGCGTAGCTTGGTAGCGCGCACGGCTGGGGGCCGTGAGGTCGCAGGTTCAAATCCTGTTGCCCCGATGCTTAAACTTAAGCCCCTTGTACATCAAGGGGCTTTTCATTATGTTTATTTTACCAAATAGCCTCCATCCACAGGAATAATTGCTCCTCCCAGATAATCACTTGCATGTGAAGCTAAGAATATACAACATCCCTTCATATCGTCTCCTGTTCCCCAGCGATTAGCCGGAATTCTCTCTGTAATCTGTTGATATCTTGGATTTTTTTCATCTAACAACGCCTCATTCATTTTTGTTGCCATATATCCCGGTGCAATAGCGTTTACATTAATTCCTCTGGCAATCCAGTCATTACTCATTTCTTTCGTCATCTGAGTCACCCCGCCTTTTGCTGCTGAATATGCCGGCACTGTCTGACCTCCAAACCACGAAACCATAGATGCAATATTGATAATTTTTCCATATCCTTTTTTTAACATAATTTTTGCTGCTTCTTGGCACAAAATAAATACAGAATTCAAATTTACATTCATTACTTCATCCCACTCCGCTATCGGAAATTCTTCTGCGCTATGACGTCTTTGAATTCCATGGGCATTTACTAAAATATCTACATCTCCTCCCAGTTTTTCTATACACTGTTCAAAGCCTCTGTATACTTGCTCTCTCACAGAAAAATCAGCTTTCACACCATGACAGGAAAAACCCCTTTTTTTAAATTCATCCGCTGTCTCAAACACTTTATCAGACGTACCCACAATTACTACCTCACATCCACATTCCATGAGTCCCTCTGCCATACCGTATCCAAGACCTCTTGTTCCTCCTGTAACGATGGCTTTCCTGCCTTCAATATCAAATAATTCATTTCCCTTCATATATATTTTCATCCTTTCCTTCCACAATCTAATCAAAAAGAATTACCATTTTTTTCACTTCCGGCACCGGATTGTCCATATATTGGAATACTTTCTCTATCTCGCTAAATTTAATAAATGTTGTCGCAATGCCCTCTGTTTTAAAAGCTTTTTCTTCCATTCTCTGAATGGTCGGTTCAAACTGAAAGCAGGACATTCGAGAACCGATAATATCCAATTCTCTCTGATTTATCATTGCCTGTGTAATTTCTTCCGGTTCTGTGCAAAATCCCATCGGCACTACCCTTCCTGCGTTACATACAATTCCCGGTTTCATAATCATCGTTAATGAACCCGGAAAGCACGCAGAGTCAAATGCTATGGTCACACCACATCCATCTGTGATTTTTTGTACTGCATCTGCCAAATCTTCTTTCTGAGAATTAATTACATAATCTGCTCCGTATCCTTTTGCCCTCTCTAATGAACTATCATTGATATCCGCACAAATTACTGTTTTACATCCTTTTGCCTTGCATGTCTGTAAAATAATAGAACCGATTGTGCCTGTCCCTAAAATCAATACAATATCTTCAGGTACTACTCTTCCTCTTGCTGTACAATGTGCACCGATTGCATATGGTTCAACCAATGCCGCATCCTCCCATGAAACGCTTTCCGAAATTTTGTAAATTTCGTCTGCCGGTGCGGTAAAAAATTCTCTCCATCCTCCGTCTGCGCCTGAGCCTCTTACCGCTACATGTGAACAAACATTTTTCCGTCCGATTTTGCATTGATAACATTCGCCACAGGTGTGAATTAAGTCTACAATTATATGGTCACCCTGTTTTACATTCTTTACATTTTTTCCTACTCTTTCCACAATCCCTGCATTTTCATGTCCCGGAATTCTGGGATAGGTAGAACATGGATTTGTTCCATGATAAATATGGTGGTCACTTCCGCAAACCCCTGCTGATTTCATTCTGATAAGAACTTCATCATCTTTCGGCACAGGTATTGGAGCTTCTCTGATTTCTACCTTATGAGGCGCTGTTACTACTACTTCTTTCATTGTTTCTCTCATGTCTGTTTCCACCTTTCTGGATAGCTTCACTTTACCTATCTACTATAATTTCTGAAAATATAAGCTTATGATACTAAATTTGGTAAGAATGTCGATAAAACCGGTACATACGCAAAAATAAATGCACAGGCTACTTCAACTGCAATAAAAGGCACTAAGTTTTTAGCCACTTTACTTACAGGCTGGTTAGAAAAACCACAGGCTACGAACATTGTAGTTCCAAAAGGAGGTGTTGCCTGTCCAAGAGCCAATAAGAATACAAACAACATTCCAAAATGAACAGGATCAATGCCAAATGCAGCTGCAATAGGCGCTAAAATCGGTCCTAAAATCAAATTTGTGGCTCCGACCTCTAAGAACATACCACAGATGAGCAGTAAAATGATAATCAATAATAAAAATGTGTATTTATTACTTGCAACTGTCATAAACGCATTTGTAACAGCCACCGGGATTTTATAATACGTTATTAAATATCCAAACATCTGAGCTGTAACAACTAAAAACATAAGATTTGCAGTATTTACCGCCGTACTTTTTATAATCTCCCAGACATCTTTACCTGAAATTTCTCTGTAAATTGCCATACATACTAAAAATCCATAAAATACTGCTACAACAGCAGACTCAGTCGGTGTAAAAATACCTGCATAAATTCCACCGAGAATTACAATCGGCATAATCAAAGCCCAAATAGCATCTTTAAAGGATACCAGAAATCTTTTAAAAGAAAAACCGGCTTCTTTGGGGAAATTACATTTTTTTGCTTTATAATAAGCATAAATACAGAGAAGCACACCGCAAATAATTCCCGGCAGCACACCTGCCATTAATAATTTTGCCACAGATACTCCTGTAATGTTTCCATAAATGACAAAAACTGTGGACGGAGGAATAACAATCCCAAGTGTTCCGCCTATGGCCTGTACTGCTGCGGAATAATCTTTTGGATATCCTCTTTTTACCATTTCCGGATACATCAGTCCGCCAATAGCCGCCGTAGTAGCAACAGAAGAACCGGAAATAGCTGCAAAGAATGTACATGCTACAATTGATACTAAGGAAATTCCTCCCGATATCCAACCAACAAAAGAGTCTGCAAAAGCTACCAGTCTTTTCGACAATCCACCTTTTGACATAATGTCGCCTGCCAAAAAGAATGCCGGAAGTGCAAGCATGGAAAAATTGTCACATCCAGTGAAAATCTTCTGTGTTATCATAGATACAGACAATGTTGGATCTAAAAATATTGCCACAATACAAGCTCCTCCCAATGCCCATGTAATAGGAAGACCTATAAACATAAGAACAATCAATACTACAATCAATGCAATCGCTGAAGATGACATTACAAATCGCCTCCTTTCACAATCCCTTCTTTTTCTTTTATAACGTCAATTAGTTTAAATACCACTGATATAACTGCCAGTAAAAAACCTACACATAAAATTCCATACATGATGTTCATCGGAAGACGAAGTGCAGGACTCATTTGATACCCTCCAATGCGGATCATTCCAAATGTACTGCAAAAGAATACGAAGGATATAAGAAGCGCCAGAATTTGCCTTCCTATTTCCAGTCTTCTTTTCATTTTTGCACTTAAAAAATTATCAATCAAATCAATTCGCACCATAAGATTTTGAGAAATTCCCATGTTAATTCCCAATAAAATCATTCCCACGAAAAGATATCTTGAGGCTTCCTCAGACCACGGAATGCTATAAAATATCACATATCTTGTAAATGTTTGTACGAAAATAATTACCATAATGGCAATTAACATGAGCCCTATAATTCCATTCACAATTCTTTGCACTTTTTCAAAAATACGTTTTGCTTTTTCCATAATTTTCCTCCTTCCTTTCTATTTTGCTTTTGCAATTCTTTCAAGGGTTTCCTTATAATCTGCGCCATAGGTATCACGAACATCCTGTGTTAATGAAATGAGCTCCTCCTTATCCGGATGTGTTATAACCATTCCTTTATTTTCAAGCGTATCTAACGCTTCTTCATCCATGGTACGGCTCAATTCACGCTCTTTTATATTTTCTTCTTCCATACATTCTGTAATAATTGCTTGATGTTCTTCGCTTAAAGCATTCCATGTTTTAGGCGCCATAACAAGAAAAACCGTAGAATATACGTGTTCTGTAATAGCCATTTTTTTGTTTACTTCTACAACATTGTTTTTATCAATTACCGTAGATGGATTTTCCTGTCCGTCAATAGCGCCCTGTTGCATTCCTGTATATGCCTCGCTCCAAGCCATCGGAACCGGATCCGCACCCAATGCTTTCCATAATTTTTGATGAATTTCATTTTCCATAACTCGAATTCTCAATCCTTTAATATCTTCTGCGGAATTTACATCTTTTTTAGAATTTGTCAAATTTCTAAATCCTGACTCCCAAATTCCCAAGCCCTTTAATTCCACCTCAGAAAGTCTGTTCAGAAAATCCTGTCCTATTTCACCTAAAAATACTTTATCTGCATGTTCTGTACTCTCTATTACATATGGCAAATCAAAAGCAGCTATGTCCGGAATAAAGTTCGCCAACACGCTTTGATTTACAACTGCAATATCAAGATTTCCCAACTCACAGGCTTCTATATTATCTCTCTCGGATCCTAATTGTCCGTTATGAAACACAGAAATATTGATTTCTCCGTTTGACTTCTCATAAACGCTTTTCGCAAAGTCCTCCATAGAAATTCCAATTGCCCCATCTGCTGCTGATGCTTGCGCCATGCGCAAATGAACGGTTCCGTCTTCTTCGTATATTGTCCCTTTTTTTCCACACCCTGACAAGGATAAAAACGTAACCGTCGCTACCATTGTCATCATTATTTTCAACTTTTTCCCCATACTTTCCTCCTTAAGGTGTCTGCAAAGCCCCATCCCTGAGTCTGGTTTGTGTCCATGTAGTCACGGTATTTTCGCAGGGATATTTTTTTGCTTCGTCTTCATCAATATCTACACCCAACCCCGGTTTATCGTTTGCATATACATATCCATTCTTAAACTCCGGCAATCCCGGAAATACATCTAAAAGTGCTCCTTTCGGTCCTTTTAAATCCTGAATTACAAAATTGGGCGGCTCTATTCCGGACCATTCCTGTACACCAAAATTTTGAGCTGCTAAATCAATATGTATGTTTGCCGCATGAGCTACCGGTGACATATCTCCGGGACCGTGCCATGCTGTACGAACACCAAATTGTTCCGCAAATATCTGCAGCTTTCTCGCCGGGGTAATACCTCCGATTTGGCTTAAATGTACCCGAATGTAATCAATATATCTCTCCGTAATTAAAGTTTTCCATTCGCAGGCATTATTAAATAGCTCTCCCTGCGCAATTGGAATACTGGTCTGCTCTCTCAAAACCTTTAACCATTCAATTTGTTCCAGCGGTACCGGATCTTCTAAAAAAAATAAATCAAACGCTTCTAATTCTTTTGCCAATTTTACCGCTTCTATGGGTGCAATCCTCTCATGTACATCGTGTACCAGTTCCATATCATACCCAATTCTATTTCTTATCTGCTCAAATAGTTTTACCGTATCTCTCATATATTTCCTAGAGTCTAAATAAACACCCGGATGCGCACCCATAGGAGCTGACTTAGGAGTACATCCATATGTCTCGCCTCCATATCCTCCACATTGACAACGCAGATGTGTTATTCCCATTTCTTGAAATCTTTGAATGTTTTCGCAAATTTCCTCAATGTCTTTTCCATCTACATGACGATAAACAGGAATACCCTCCCTGACTTTTCCGCCAAAAAGTTGATATAACGGCATTCCGGCCAGCTTTCCTTTAATATCCCACAGAGCCATATCAATACCTGATATAGCATTATTTTCAATCGGACCGTTTCGCCAATATCCGTTTTGGTGCATTAATTGCCATAACTCGCTAATATTCTCTGCATCACGACCAACCAAAAGTGGTTTTAAATAATTTTCAATCAAGTGCTGAACGGTAAGATGACGATATGCAAAAGTTGCACATCCAAGTCCATAAAGTCCCGGCTGGTTAGTTTCTACTTTTACTGTTACTAAATTAATCCCTTCCGGAGCTGTGCAAATCGTTCTAATGTCTTTAATTTTTACTCCCATATTTCCCTCCCTTTATACTTGTATGACGAGTGATAAGTTGATTATATTTTAACTTGTCATACATGTCAATATATAATAATATTTTCTTTTAATATACGTTATTTTTCAGCTTATTTACTAATTCTTGTTGTTCTTTTTTGTTAATTTTTTCAATCAATAGAATTAAAATCAAAAAAGATTGTGCAACAGCGCAGTTTCTTATAAACGAAAAAAGCAGGCACTTTTATGTGTCCGCTTTTTATATAATCTCCTATATTTTCTTCATTGCTTGGTTCATGTGGTTCCACATTGCACGATAAGCTTTTTGTGAATTCTTCTCCTTAAATGCTTCTAAGATTTCCGTATGGCAATCAATTCCCGATTGGAAGCCAAAAAGAGCATTCATCTGGTTGTGATTTTTTCTTGTCTCTAAAAAAACCTTGTGAAGAGACTTCTCCAAAAGTTGATTTCCTGATGCTTTACAAATAACTTCATGAAATTTCAAATCCGCATTTACAAAAGCATCCCTTTCCCCCTCATATTTTTTCATTTGCTTTAAATACTTCTCTAATTCTGATACAACCTGACTGTCTCCCCTCTCTACTGCCAATCTGCACGCATCCGGCTCTAAAATCCTGCGAAATTCCAATACTTTTTCAATATCCTTACAGTCTTCAGAAGTAATTTTATTGTCTGCTTCCTCCCAATTTTCTACTTGGCTGTTGATAAGATATGTTCCCTTTCCATGCACACTTTCTAATACGCCGATGCCAATCATATATTGAAGAGCTGCTCTGACACTGGAGCGGCTGACACCCAAAGTAGATGTCATCTGATTTTCCGATGGTATTTTCTCACCTACTTTCCAGTTTCCTGCTTCTATATTTTCTTTTAAATATTCTACGACTTGCTCTGTTACATTTACTTTTTTTATTCTCATTTTTATTCTTTATTTAACCTCTTTATACAGCACTTTTTTATTTTATCTTAATTTTACAGCATTTTACAATTCTTGCCTACTGTAATTTTAATATTTCTGTCGTTTCTTTTTCGTCTACGCAAAAAATCGCTCAGACCTATAATCCAAGCGATTTTAACTTTACTATTTTTTTATCAATCTTATTACAAAAATCTCCTTATCGGAACCGTAATCACTCTCAGCACACCATAGAAAATTTTCTTTCCCGTACTCATTTCTTTTTCCTGATACTCCGGTCCATACTCATATTCTCCGCTTTCTGTCATTGTACGGCTGGCAAGCTTATCCTGCTCTGCCTCTTGTCTAATCTGCTCGTTCAAAGCAACGGAGTCTACCGCCAGCATCAGTTCTGTATCCTGATATGTACTGCGCATATCCATGTTATAAGATCCCACTAAACTCATTCTTTCATCAATCAATACTGCCTTTGTATGACTGGAGTGCTCACCCATAAACTCATACACCTGTACACCCGTCGCCCAGATTTTTTCTTTCTGATTAAGATAATCTGTGCATCCCCATGGATTTGCTCCACTAGAAACATCATTTGTAATAATCTCCACAGTTTCCGCTTCTTCGCATATCTGTGTTAAATCCTCATACATTTCTTTTCCACAAATTATATATGGAGTATAAACAGTAATGTTTTCTCCTGTTTTCATCAGTTCCGTAACAGAATGCCACATCAAAGGTTCTTTATTCTCTGCTTTTATAGGATTTTGTAAAAGAGTAACTTTATTTGTATCTACTGTCAATTCTTGCCAGTTCCACTCTTCATAAGCATCCGGATATAATTCTCGCAATTTTGGGCTACGTTTTTTTAAATCCGTCATACATTGTTCAATTTCTTCTGTTTGCTTTTTACACTCATAAGGTTTGCTGTCCTTTAAGTTCCAAATACTTTCAAAATACTGTTTTAACTGGTCTATAGACCCCTGTATATTTTCATCCTCTTTATAAACAAACAGTTCTCTGTCTAAATTTTGACTTTCTGAATAATCTCCCAGAAATAGATTTGTTGTATTTCTTCCTCCCAGAAGATACATTTTATTATCTACAATTACATATTTGTCGTGAAGTCTTGCCTGTAGTTTCCACGGCTTTAAGAACTTCACAGGATTATAAATCTGTACTTCAACATTTTCGTGAGATGCTAATGCCTGAAACCACTGGCTGGATTTCATTTTCATATCTATAAACCCATTTCCACCATCTACAATAACTTTTACCTTAACTCCACGCTCTGCAGCTTCTAGAAGAGAACACATCACATCTTTACCACTGCTGTCTGCATTAAAATCAAAGGTAGATAATATGACTTCCTTCTTCGCCTCACTGATCATTTTTAAACGATATTTTAAGGCTTCCACATTATCGTCTACATAAGCTACTCTCTCTTTGCCATTTGTATCTCCATAACAGTCTTCTGCCTGAAACTTTTTTTTGTAATTACTGGAAACTTTTTTATGTCCCACATAAGGCAACGTCAAAGCTCCTACGTAAGCAACCAGAAATACTGTAATAATTTTTCCTATGTGTTTAATCGTACTCACTCCTATTCCAACAATCTCCTGACTGTTTCCTTTGTTCAAAGGGTAAGTATAATTACTTTATGCTGGGAAATCAAGAACAGGAACACACATTATAAAAATATAAGATTTTTCATTTATTCTTTATAATATAATTTACTAAACCTTCTGCCTCAATAATTCTCTGCATAAATTCAGGGAACGGCTGAATTGGATATTCTTTCTCTTTTGAAAGATTACGAATAATACCGTTATCAAAATCCACTTCCACCTCATCGCCTTTTTCTATATCTCTGGCTGCCTCAGGACATTCTACAATAGGAAGGCCGATGTTAATGGCATTTCTGTAAAAAATACGGGCAAAGGTTTCAGCAATTACGCAGCTGATACCTGCTGCCTTAATTGCCATAGGCGCATGTTCTCTTGAAGAACCGCAGCCAAAATTTTTATTTGCCGCAAGAATATCTCCCTTTTTCACTTCCTTTACGAAATTTTTATCAATATCTTCCATACAATGAGCAGCCAATTCCTCTGCTTTTGATGAATTTAAGTATCTCGCAGGAATAATTACGTCAGTATCTACATTATCTCCATATTTAAAAGCATTTCCTTTTACTTTCATGTTCTATTCCCCCAATTCTTCCGGACTTGAAATTTTTCCTGTTATAGCACTGGCTGCAGCAACTGCCGGACTTGCAAGATAAACTTCTGATTTCACATGCCCCATTCTTCCTACAAAATTTCTGTTTGTTGTAGAAATACAGCGTTCTCCTTCTGCCAGTATACCCATATAACCTCCCAGACATGGGCCACAGGTAGGGGTACTTACCACAGCTCCTGCTTCAATAAAGATTTTCAGCAATCCTTCTTCCAATGCCTGAAGATAAATTTTCTGTGTTGCCGGAATAATAATGCAGCGCACACCTTTTTTCACCTTATGGTTTTTCAGTATTTGAGCCGCACATCTTAAATCGTCAATTCTTCCATTGGTACAGGAACCGATAACTGCCTGATCAACTATAACATCATCCTGTATTTCATCAATTGTCTTTGTATTAGAAGGTAAATGGGGAAATGCTACTGTAGGTCTTAATTCACTTAAATCTATGGTATATTCCTCATCATAAACTGCATCCTCATCAGGTTCATAACGTTTATATGTTCTCTTAGAATGTTCTTTCATATATTGCTCTGTCTTTTCATCTACCGGAAAAATACCATTCTTAGCTCCTGCCTCAATTGCCATATTTGCAATCGTGAAACGATCATCCATGGAAAGATTTTTCACACCTTCCCCTGTAAATTCCAGAGATTTATATAACGCTCCGTCAACACCAATTTTTCCAATAAGGTGCAAAATAACATCTTTACCACTTACCCATTTGGAAGGTTTTCCGATTAAATTGATGCGAATTGCGGAAGGAACTTTAAACCAAGCTTTTCCTGTTACCATCGCAGCTGCCATATCTGTACTTCCTACACCGGTAGAAAATGCTCCTAATGCTCCATAAGTACAAGTATGAGAGTCCGCTCCGATAATGGCATCACCAGCGACTGTCAAACCACTTTCCGGTAAAAGTGCATGTTCAATTCCCATTTCTCCAACATCAAAATAGTTGGTAATTTCATGGCGGGCTGCAAATTCTCTTACACATTTGCAGTTTTCTGCTGATTTAATATCTTTATTTGGAATAAAATGATCCATAACCAACGCAATTTTATCTTTATGAAAAACACCTTCTGCCTTCATTTTTTCCATTTCATGAATTGCTACAGGAGAAGTAATGTCATTACCCAGTACTAAATCTAATTCTGCTTCAATTAACTGTCCCGCCTCTACTTTCTCAAGCCCTGCATGAGCTGCTAATATTTTCTGTGTCATTGTCATTCCCACAAAAGCCACCTCCAATTTATTTCTGCTATTGCCATTTTAGCATGAGGTTTGTTATACTAGAAATACATATTAAATATAAGAGCTATAACTTAAACTTATAAGGTGCAAAGGAGCAAAAAATATGGACCAAAATCTTTCTCTATATCGAGTATTTTATACTGTTGCAAATACAGGAAATATTTCGAAAGCTGCCTCCCGTCTTTATATCAGTCAACCTGCAATCAGCAAATCCATTCGCAAGCTGGAGGAGAATTTAGAAGTTTCTCTTTTTTCCCGCAATTCCAGAGGAGTACAATTAACAGAAGAAGGAGAGCTTCTATATCATTACGTTCAAAATGCTTTTTATTCTCTGGAAAAAGGAGAAACACAAATCAAAAAAATTCATGAACTGGGAATTGGACATATACATATCGGCGTATCTACTACCCTCTGTAAATACGTTCTTCTACCCTATTTAAAAGAATTTATTGAAACCCACCCGCATATTCGTATTTCTATTGAATGTCAATCTACGAACCATACCTTACAGCTTTTAAAAGAAAATAAGATCGATTTAGGGCTTATTGGAAAACCTGAACGTCTATATCATACACATTTTGATTCACTTGGAAAAATCGAAGACATTTTTGTCTGTACCAAATCCTATATGGAACATCTCTCTAAACGCAATGATTATCCCGAAACCCCTTTTCAATCAGCTACTTTAATGCTTTTAAATAAGGGAAATATGACAAGACAATACATTGATGACTACCTTGCTTCCTGTCATTTGGAAGCTGATAATCTGCTGGAAGTTTCCACTATGGATTTACTGATTGAATTTGCTAAAATTGGTATGGGAATTGCCTGTGTAATACGGCAGTTTGTAGAAAAAGAATTGGCAGATGGCACATTGATAGAATTCCCTCTTCCTATGTCGATTAATAAACGTGAAATCGGCTTTGCTTTATCAGAAAATCTGGAACAAAATCAAGCGGTAAAAGAATTTATACATTTCTATAGAAAAAGCACTTCTGACTGATATCAGAAGTGCTCTTTTTTATTAATTATCAATTAATTTTTCTTTTCCGTTCCAGCTATACAGTTTACGCAGTTCAGCACCAACTTCTTCTAACTGATGTTCTGCTTCTCTTCTTCTCATTGCGCCAAAATGCATACATCCTGACTGATTTTCCAAAATCCAGTTCTTTGCAAATGTTCCATCCTGAATATCTGCCAAAATTTGTTTCATAGCTTTTTTGGTTTCTTCTGTAACAATCTTAGGTCCGGTAATATAATCACCAAATTCTGCTGTATTGGAAATGGAATAACGCATTCCTTTAAATCCGCTTTCATAAATCAAGTCTACAATCAGCTTCATTTCATGAATACATTCAAAATATGCATTTTCAGGTGCATATCCAGCTTCTACTAAAGTTTCAAATCCTGCTTTCATAAGAGCTGTAACACCACCACAAAGCACTGCCTGCTCTCCAAAAAGGTCAGTTTCTGTCTCTACTTTAAAGGTTGTTTCCAAAACACCTGCTCTTGCACCACCAAGTGCTGCTGCATAAGCCAGTGCTTTTTCTTTTGCTTTTCCTGTATAATCCTGCTGAACAGCTACCAGACATGGAGTTCCTCTGCCAATCTGATATTCGCTTCTTACTGTATGTCCCGGTGCTTTCGGTGCAATCATAGTTACATCTACATAAGCCGGTGGCTTAATCTGTCCGAAATGGATTGCAAAACCATGAGCAAACATCAGCATATTGCCTTCTTCCAGATTTGGCTCAATGTCTTCTTTATATAATTTTGCCTGTTTTTCATCATTAATTAAAATCATGATAATATCAGCTTTTTTTGCTGCTTCTGCCGCTGTATAAACTTCAAATCCCTGTTTTGCTGCTTTATCCCAAGATTTGGAGCCTTCATATAAACCTACAATTACATTGCATCCGGATTCTTTTAAGTTTAACGCATGAGCGTGTCCCTGACTTCCATATCCGATAATCGCAATTGTTTTTCCTTCTAAAAGAGCTAAATTACAATCTTCCTGATAATAAATTTTTACTGCCATCTGTGTATTCCTCCTGTTTATGTAATAAAATTAAAACTCTTCCTCATCCTCTGAAAGATAGAAAATGTCATCGGAGCCTCTTGAAAGTCCGGCAATACCGGTTCTGGCTATCTCCAGAATTTCATAGCCATCAAGCAGGTCTATAAAAGCTTCCAGCTTCGATTTATTTCCAGTAAGCTCTACAATCATAGATTCTTTTCCTACATCTATAATATTCGCTCTGAAAATATCTACAATCGCTGTAATCCCTGCTCGCTGCTCTGGTGAAACTCTGACCTTTACCAACATCAGCTCTCTGGTAACGCTTTGATCGTCTTTTAATACTTTTACAGAAAGAACATCTTCCAGTTTTTCTACCTGTCGTGTTATCTGCTCTAAAATCAACTCATCGCCTTTACATACAACTGTCATGCGAGTGTAGTTAGGGTCTGTGGTAATACCTGCCGATAAGCTGTCAATGTTATAACCCCGGCGACTGAACAAACCTGAAACTCTGCTCAACACACCGGCTGTATTTTCAACCAGAATAGATAATATTCTCTTGTTCATACAGCATCTTCTCCTCTGCCTTTTGGCTAACTTTTGTTGTCATTCTACCAACTATTAAAGTCTTTGTCAATGCAATCTGAACGCTATAACTAATTAGAATGTAATACATAACTCTGAATAATGATGTTACAACAAAAGCCTGACAGATTGTTCCGCACTATGTGCTCCCACAATCCGCCAGGCATCTTTTAAATTCCCCTGTCTCTTGCTGCTTTCATACGTGCCATAGCTCTTGCCAAAGATGCTTTAGAAACATAATATTCCTGCATACTTTGCTGCTGACGCAGTTGTTCCTCTGCTCTTTCTTTCGCTTCTTTTGCACGTTTCACATCAATGTCTTCCGGCTTTTCGATACTGTCTGCCAAAACCGTTACACGATTATTGATAATCTGAGCAAAACCGCCTCCCACAATGGCAATATGTTCTGTTCCGTCCTCTGTCTGAAAACGCATTTCTCCAGGAACAATAGCAATCATCATATCTGCATGGTGGGCTAAAATGGTAATACTTCCATCCTTTGCAGGGAGTGAAATACTTGTACCTCTGCCATGATAAAAATCTTTATCACTGGCGATTACATTTAAACCAAATGTTCCCATTTTTTCTCACTCCTTTGGACTAGGCATTCTGTTTTGCTTTTTCAATTACTTCATCAATAGTACCTACATTGAAGAAAGCATTTTCCGGATAGTCATCCATTTCGCCTTCCACAATCATCTTAAATCCACGAATAGTTTCTTTTAATGGTACATATTTTCCCGGAATACCAGTAAATACCTCTGCCACATGGAATGGCTGAGAAAGGAATTTCTGCAATTTTCTGGCTCTGGCAACTACTTTCTTATCTTCATCAGAAAGTTCTTCCATACCTAAAATTGCAATAATATCCTGTAATTCTTTATATTTCTGAAGGTACTCCTGCACCTTTCTGGCAACTTCATAATGTTCCTGTCCTACTACATCTGCCTCCAGAATACGAGAAGTAGATTCCAACGGATCTACGGCAGGATAAATACCCTGCTCTACAATCTTTCTGGATAATACGGTAGTTGCATCCAAATGCGCAAAAGTTGTAGCAGGCGCCGGGTCAGTCAAGTCATCCGCAGGCACATAAACTGCCTGCACAGAAGTAACAGAACCATTCTTTGTAGAAGCAATTCTCTCCTGTAATTCACCCATTTCCGTAGCCAGCGTAGGCTGATATCCAACTGCAGAAGGCATACGTCCTAAAAGAGCGGATACCTCTGAACCAGCCTGAGTAAAACGGAAAATATTATCAATAAATAAAAGTACATTCTGATGTTCTTTATCACGAAAATATTCTGCCATGGTAAGTCCCGTCTCAGCAACACGCATACGTGCTCCCGGTGGCTCATTCATCTGTCCGAATACCAGAGCTGTTTTTTCCAGAACTCCGGATTCCTTCATTTCACTCCAAAGGTCATTTCCCTCTCTGGAACGCTCTCCTACTCCTGTAAAAATAGAATAGCCACCATGTTCTGTAGCAATATTACTGATAAGTTCCTGAATAAGAACTGTTTTACCTACTCCGGCACCACCAAAAAGACCGATTTTTCCTCCCTTTGCATAAGGAGCTAATAAGTCAATAACTTTAATACCTGTTTCCAAAATTTCCACAACAGGGCTCTGTTCATCAAAGGCAGGAGGATCTCTGTGAATAACCCAATGTTCTGCGTTATCCAGCTGTTCTCCTTTATCAATGGTTTCTCCTAAAACATTGAATAAACGTCCCAATGTCTCTTTTCCTACCGGTACAGAAATTCCCTGTCCTGTTGCTGTCACTTCCATATCTTTGCAAAGTCCGTCACTGGATGCCAGCATAATACATCTCACTGTATGATTTCCTATATGCTGGGCAACCTCCATAACGACTTTTTTTCCGTTCAGCTCTACCGTAAGAGCATCTTTAATATTTGGAAGGTCCTGCTCCTGGAATTCCACGTCTACAACGGGGCCCATAACCTGTACAATTTTTCCTTTATTCATTGTATAAAAACCTCCTTCCTTTATTGTTTCTTTTTCTGTGCTTTTGCACCGCTGATTACCTCAGTAATTTCCTGTGTAATTGCAGCCTGTCTGACACGATTATATTTAATTGATAAATCTTTTAACATATCTTTGGCGCTGGTGGTCGCCGCATCCATGGCCTGCATACGGGAATTATGCTCACTGGCATAAGACTCTACCAGACATCCATAAATCATACCTCTTAAATAATTAGGAACAATCGTATTCAACAATTCTTCCGCTGACGGTACCATTTCAATTTCTTCCTGATGGGTATCTACCAAAAACTGTGACGATGCATTAAAAGTTGTTTTCTTCAAAGGCAGAAGCTGCTGTTCTTCCGCCACCATAGATGCTGCATTTGCCATACGAGTATAAATAATATGTACCTCGTCAAGCTCACCGTTTAAATACATATCAATCATCTTTTCAGAGATAACTCTGGCTCTGTGCATAGTAGGCTTTTGAACAGTAAAACGAAAATTTGTATCCACAGACACATCTTTTTTATAAAAATATTGTCTTCCAACTTCTCCCAGTACAAACAGATGTGTATGCTGTTTCTTCGCCATACCTTCTTCTGCCAGTTTAAAGACATTATGATTATATGCACCTGCCAACCCTTTGTCCGCACTTACTACAATATAACCGATTTTTTTATCTTCCGGCAAAATCTCAGTACGCTCATCAAAATATCGGTGTTCAATCTCAGATGTATGTCTTAAAATACGTCCAATGGCAGCCTGCAAAGAGTAAAAATAAGGCTCTGTATCTGCAAGAACTTTTTTTGCTCTTTTCATTTTTGAAGATGAAATCATATACATGGCATTGGTAATTTTCATGGTATCACGGATGCTTTTCATACGACTTTGTATTTCTTTTGCGTTTGCCATTTTATCACCTGTTCCTGTTCTTAAATTCCTTTGCCGCCTCTAAAATCTTTTCTCCCAATTCATCAGAAAGAACTTTTTTATCAAGTATTTCTTCTTTGATTTCAGGATATTTCTGTTCAAAATATTCCAACATATCCATCTGGAATGTTTTCAGTTCCGTTACCGGAATATCTGTTAAAAGCTTATGTGTAGCTACCCACAAAGTAATCACCTGTTCGTGAGAAGCCAATGGTCTGCACAAAGGCTGTTTCAACAGTTCCATCAGACATTTTCCATAGTCCAGCTGTGCTTTTGTCGTCTCGTCAAGGTCGGAAGAAAACTGTGTAAATACCTGCATTTCTCGATACTGCGCCAAATCAATTCGCATACTTCCGGATGCTTTTTTCATAGCTTTTGTCTGTGCCGCACCACCTACACGGGATACAGAAAGACCTACGTTTACCGCCGGACGAACACCCTCGAAGAACAAATCACTTTCAAGGAAAATCTGTCCGTCTGTAATGGAAATAACGTTTGTCGGAATGTATGCAGATACGTCTCCTGCCTGTGTTTCGATGATTGGAAGAGCTGTAATAGAACCGCCTCCCGCTTCTTCACTCAGTCGGCTGGAACGTTCCAGCAGTCTGGAATGAAGATAGAATACGTCACCCGGATATGCTTCACGTCCCGGTGAACGCTCTAACAACAGAGATAACGCACGATATGCCACTGCGTGTTTTGACAAATCATCATAAACAATCAGTACATCTTTTCCTTTATACATAAAATACTCTGCAAGAGCTGTTCCGGAATATGGCACAATGTACTGCAAAGGCGCACAGTCGCTGGCTGTTGCAGAAAATACCGTAGTATATTCCATTGCTCCGTATTTTTCCAGTGTTCCTACTAATTTTGCTACCGTAGAGGCTTTCTGTCCGATTGCCACATAGATACACATTACGTCTTTTCCCTTCTGGTTCAAGATGGTATCAATGGCAATGGAAGTTTTACCTGTCTGACGGTCACCGATAATCAATTCTCGCTGTCCACGTCCGATTGGGAACATGGAGTCGATTGCCAGAATACCTGTTTCCATTGGTACGGATACGGATTTTCTGTCAATAATTCCCGGCGCTTCCTGCTCGATTGGGCGATAATCGTCTGCTTGAATTTCGCCTTTTCCGTCAATGGGCGCACCTAAGGCATCCACAATTCTTCCGATGAAATTTCCGCCTACGGGAACACCTGCTCTTTTCTTTGTACGTGCAACCTTTGTACCTTCTTTAATCCCTGTATCTTTGCCAAAGATAATGACACCGATTTCATTTCGCTTGATATCCTGTACCATTCCTTTTACACCATTTTCAAAGGTTACGATTTCGCCGTACATGGCATGGTCTATTCCGTAAACAGTTGCAATTCCATCCCCCACCCAGATGACGTTTCCAACTTCTTTTGCGCCTTCTGTGCTGTGGAAATTATCAATTTCTTCCTTCAAAATTGAAATAATTTCTTCTGAGTTGATTGAACTCAAACCGTTCACCTCCAGATTAATTTTTGTTGTAATTCATGAATACTGCCCTTTAAGCTGTTATCATATTCGTGGTCTTTTGTCCGAATAATAAATCCACCTACAAGGCTTTTATCCTCTTTCAGTTTAAGAGCAACTGCCTGTGTATGATACTGTTTTTTCAGGAATTTTTTTATCCCTTCCAACTGTTCGGCCTTTGGAGGCGTTACATAATACAATGTGGCAGATAATATTTTCTTTTGTTCATTATAATGTTCTTGATATGCCTGAAAAATTTCATTTAAAAGCTCTGCATGTTTATATTTACACACAACACACAGAAAATTGTGAAGTTCCTTTGGAAAAACTCTGTTGATAACTCTCTGTTTTTGCACAAAGGATATTGTGGGATTTTCCAATGTTTTTAAAAGCTCAGGCACTTCTTTTAAAAGCCTCTGTGTCTCCAAAATACTTTCTTTGGGAACATTAAGCTGATAAAGCACTTTACCATAATTAATAGCTGTCTGTGTCATCTGCATCACCTGCTTTTGCTAAAAATTTATCGTAGAGCATATCATTGCTGTTTTCATCACTTTTCTCTAAAAGTAATTTTTTTGCTGCCTGCATAGCAAGCTGTGCAATTTCTTTTTTTGCTCCCTGCATGGCATTTTCCTGTTCCTGACGGGCAGTATTTTGCGCAGCTTCGATAATCTTTGCTGCTTCATTGTTGGCATTTTTCACAATACTTTCTCTTACCTGTCTTGCATCTGTTTTTGCATTTTCCAAAATTTGGGAAGACTCTTCTTTTGCCATTGCCAGAGATTTCTCATACTGTAATTTCAATTCTTCGGCTTTTTCACGACTTACACGAGCTTCCTCCATCTCTTTTGCTATACACGCTTTTCTCTTTTCCATAATGCCCAACACCGGACCAATAAGGAATTTTTTCATTAAGAGATAAAGCACAATCAGATTTATAATCGTCCAGACAAGGCTCCAGCCAAGACTCATCATCTTTCATGCACCTGCCTTTCCCTGCTGATTATAAGAATAAAATTAACAATCCGATAACGAAACCATAAATAGCTGTTGCCTCTGCAAGTGCACAACCAAGAAGTAATGCTTTGCTGATTTTGCTTTCTGCTTCTGGCTGTCTTGCGATTGCTTCTACTGCCTTTGCTGTTGCATGACCAATTCCTAAACCTGCTCCGATACCTGTTAATACTGCAATACTTGCTCCAATTGCTGCTGTCATAATTCATTTCTCCTTTTCATATAAAATTTAATCTTCTATTTGCTCTTTAATAAAGAGCGATGTTAAAAACACAAATACGTATGTTTGAATCAAACCATCAAACACATCAAAATACAAACTAAACGGAATCGGCAAAAGTGCCGGCATAACCGTTTTTAATAACTCCATAATTACAAATGAACCAATTACATTACCAAACAAACGCATGCATAATGAAACTGGACGAATTGCAATCTCCATGATGTTGATTGGAGCTACTAAAGCCATAGGCTCTGCAAAGCTTTTCACAAATCCCTTTCCGCCTTTTTTATGAAAGCCGGAATAGTAAATGAGAAATACGCTCATAAGCGCCAAAGCTGCTGTCACGTTCAAATCCTTGGTCGGAGGTTTAAATCCTAAAAGTCCGATTAAATTAGCCACTCCAATATAGAGCGCCGTAGAAATCAGATACGGTATGTACCGTTTTCCTTCCTCCCCCAGAATGTCTGTGAAAAAGTCATTCAGAAAACCAATAAATGATTCTAATACCAGCTGTTTTCTTCCCGGGTTTTCCACCTTCAAATTCCGGACAAGTACTATGGATAATATGGTTAATGCTGCCATAATAATCCAAGTAACCACCACAGATTCACCTACCGGAATTCCACCCAAAATCGGAATATTGAACACGGTTTCACATTGAAGTTCTTCCGTAATTCTTTCCGCAATATTGTTCGTAAGACATTCCTCCCTTTCTCTTTTTCTATTGTCGCCGTGAGCAATAAAACAGAAATCGACACCTGTTTTGTGTCTTCTTATTAAATTGCTTTAATCACATTACTGCTAATTATTTCATTTGTCAATTTTTGTTTTTTATTCTAAAAAGGCTAAAATTTTTGTCAATTTTTCTTGTAGCTTTTTAATGTTGTTTCCTTGTTTTTGTAATAATTTCCATGTTTTTTTATACCATTCGGTATATACTGGTTCTACCACTTAAAAAATGCATAATTTTTATATTTTAGTATCTCTTATTTTTGTAAAATATGATAAAATATGTATGCATATAATTATGAGGATTGCTTATAATAACCACAGCTTGCTATAATAAAATAAAAAAGGAGGTATCTGATAGTGGAAATGCAACAACTTGTCATAGCCGGTGCCGGTCCTGCTGGCGTATCTGCCGCTTTATATGCAGTACGTATGGGATTTCCTCCATTGGTTATTCATAACGGATATGGTGCTTTAGAAAAAGCAGAAAAGATAGAAAATTATTATGGACTTCCAGCTCCCATTTCCGGAAAAGAGTTATACAAAAATGGACTTTCTCAACTACAAGCTCTGAACGTTCCTGTTTTAAAAGATGAATTGCTTTCAATTACATACGATGGAGAATATACCATACAGACCTCTGAAAATGTCTATCATACGAAAGCGCTTATTCTGGCAACAGGAACAAAAAGAAATACCCTTTCCTTAAAAGAACTGAAAAAATACGAAGGAAACGGTATCAGCTACTGCGCCCTATGCGATGGTTTTTTCTATCGACAAAAAAAGGTTGCGGTACTGGGCAATGGCTCTTATGCACTCCATGAAGCAAAAGTTTTAGAACCTCTTGCGTCAAAAGTAACAATTTTAACCAATGGAAAAGAACCCGACTTCCCATTGGAAGAGCTTGGCACTATTCAACTGGAAAAAAGAAAGATTATCTCTGCTAAAGGAGAAAATTCTCTTTCTCAGCTTCAATTAGAAGATCATACTCTTTTTCCTCTTGATGGTCTCTTCGTTGCACTGGGAACAGCCGACAGTACAGACATTGCCAGAAAATTGGGACTTTTTATGGAAGACAATCATATTTTAATTGAAGCAGATACCAGCACTCCCCTACCCGGTCTCTTTGCAGCCGGAGACTGTACCGGAGGCATGTTGCAAATTGCAAAAGCTGTGTACGAAGGTGCACTTGCAGGAACACGTGCTGTTGATTATTTAAAGTCAAAAAAATAAAAATTATATATTTAAAGGAGGCTATTATTATGGCTATGGAATTTACATCTGAAAACTTTGCAAAAGAAGTATTACAATCTGACGTACCGGTACTGGTTGACTTTTGGGCAAGCTGGTGCATGCCGTGTAAAATGTTGGCGCCGGTTATTGAAGAATTGGCAGAAGAGGCAAATGGAAGCTACAAAGTAGGAAAAATCGATGTAGACGCAGAACCTTCTCTTGCAGCACAATACGGTATTATGAATATCCCTACTGTACTGGTGTTTAAAAATGGGCAGGTCGCTGACAAATCCGTAGGGGCTGTTCCTAAAAAACAGCTGGAAACTTTGTTAAAATAATTTAACTTATTATGCTCATAAATTTAATAACGCAAGAGCTGCGATGTAAAATTCTTCCCACCGCAGCTCTCATTTTTCTCTCATCTTTTTATCATTTTCTGTAAGTTTTTATAGAAGTTTATAAAGCTCTTCTCTTTTCTCGATTTTTATTTCACCTCTGTTTAAAGATATATATCCCTGTTTTGCAAGCTGTTTTAAAATACGACTGACTGCTTCTCTGGCACTTCCAATAATTTTCGCAATTTCTTCATGTGTCATGGTGATACTGGATGTCTTATTTTTGGCTGCCTCATCTAATAAAAAAGAAGCAATTCTCTGTGTAAGGCTTAAAAACATCAGCTGCTGTAAAGCTTCTACTACGTCTGAAAAACGTCTTGCTGTTTCTTTATACATGAAATTTTCTAAATAAATATTTTCCTTTGTCAATGTAGAAAGAATTCGAGCCGGAATAAGAAGTACTTGTGTAAACCCTTGGGCCTCTATTTCCACATCAAAAGTAATTGCAGAAAGAATACAGGAGGCTGCCAAAAAGCAAACATCTCCTTCCCGTAAACGATAAATAGTGACTTCTTTCCCTTCATCAGATAATAAATACGTCCTAAGACTTCCATTTAAAACCAAAAGTCCACCAAGACATTCTCTGGCTCCTGAATAAACAATCTCGCCTGTTTCATAACTTATTACTCTGGATTCCTTAAGAATCAACTTTTGCTGTTCCTCTGTAAGCTTCTCCCAAAACTCCTGTTGTTTTAATACGCTTTCTATTGTTTCATTCATTTTTATCCCTACCTGTCTTTAGAAAATTTCACCTTGATGCTTTAAATATTCCAAAAATGCTTCGCAACCCTCTTTGATATCCTCATAAGTTTTATCAAAATCTCCCGTATACCACGGATCTGCAATGGCTCTTGAATGATCAGTAAAATCTAGAAGCTTATATACTTTATTTTCAGGGTCTTGTCCGATTATCCTATTTATATTTTTAATATTCCAATCATCCATTCCAATAAGATAATCATATTTTTCGTAATCTGACCTTTTCATTTGAACAGCATATTTGCCTGCTGTGGAAATATGAAACTGAGCCAGCTTGTTTCTTGTTCCGTGGTGAACCGGGTTGCCAATTTCCTCTGTGCTGGTGGCAGCGGAAGAAATGTAAAAGTCAGATTCATAGCCGAACTTTGCGACTAAGTCTTTAAAAACAAATTCAGCCATAGGGCTGCGGCAGATGTTGCCGTGGCAAACGAAAAGCACTCGAATTCTCATAATTTCTCCTTTCAAACTGCGAAATAATGCCCAGCTTTGCAAGGTTTTGCTAACTTTTCTACAAAATCTCATCTACACAGAATCTGTGATACATTCTGCAATTTTTTGCAAATCCGTGCAAAACACAGCCGTCAATCGTAGTCAAAACGTAGTATAAATCATTCCTGATTACTACTGGTATTTTCTCGCCTTTTTATAAATTACCACTATTATACCATATATGAAGATACTTCTGAATATAATTTTTACGCAGTAAAAAAGGGAGCTGTCCAGTTGCAACTCCCTCTGCATATACTTTTCGCTTCCATATTAAATTGCTCGGAACATTTTCTGATTCATCGGTTTCTCCTGTCCTTTTTCCATTTCTCTCCGTACTTTCTCCACATCTTCCATTTTCTTCAGCTCATCAGCAGCATCTTCCAGTCCCCAATGGGTATAGGTGTTCATTGTAACACTGATGTCCGAATGTCCCATCAAGTATTGCAAAGTTTTGGGATTCATGCCCGACTTCGCCATATTGGAACAGTAGGTGTGTCTACATACATGCGGTGTGATATTCGGCATCTGCACTCTGTAAATATCATTATAACGCTTTACCATGTGATTGAGTCGATGTTGCCAATGCATTGCTACTTCTGGATTTCCGTTCTTGTCAAGAAACAGAAATCCCGTATGCCCCTTTATCATTTTCTCATATCTCGGCTTCATCATCCTGAAACCCTCGTTTCCGTAACTGCTGAATCAGCTCTTCCACCGTTTCTTCCATTGTTTCCTCTGGAATATGTAACACGCCCTCTTTGTCCAGTCGGTATCCTGCAATGTTATATGCGCAACTTGGTACCCGTTCATAATGTGGTGCTACTCCAAGTATATCACCAATCTCCTGTGCCAGCTTCGGTCTCTGTTTCAATTCCAATGTAAATCTGATTTCATTCTTCATAATATGTACCCACTTTCTTTTTTCGATAGTACATATATCACTCTGACGGCGCAGAATAGCAAGACATTTCTGATTATATTACTGCCAAAATGTGCGCATAAAATTTGTGCTTTTTATGCTGTTTTTTACACGATTTTTCTACCTATTTCGGTACTATCCGGCAAAACAAAATCAGCTAATACAACGATATTGTGCGGATGTTTCCATATAATTTAAATTTAATGGGTATCCTCCCTGTTTAATTCTGCGAAAATTCGCACGAAAGGGGGCGCCGGTCTTCAAGAAGACATTCTGTAGAGATTTCAATCTCCCCTCCCATAGAAAAAAGCCACAGCGGATTACTTTCCATGTGACTCAATTCATTTATGATTGCTTTCCGTATGGAGTTTTTTCTTCTGCTACCACCGACAGCGTTTCCTGACCATTCAAATCATATACCACTGTTTTATGCTCTGGCTCTGTAAAGGTAGACGAACCTCCG